>JGI24696J40584_12961359_pt1 | contig 14226 bp, 10 predicted proteins | sample TergutCo191P4_FD_40584 | JGI IMG/M metagenome (IMG submission 40584)
AGGAATAGTGAACGAGGCGGAGATTAGGGACCACAAGCAGTATTTTAACAAGAAGGATTTGGCGGATATTTTTTCTGAGGCGGGGTTTGGGAAAGTGGAGCACAGATATTTTCAGTTTTGGATGAATAATTTTTTTGTGGCATATATAAATTAGTGATTTGTTAGGTCTATGCCCCAAAAGGAGACTGGGATATTATCTCCTCTATCGTTTAAAACAATGATAGCACATAGAGCTGTTCGTTGTGCTAATTGCATCTACAAAAATCTTATACTCAAGAAAATTCACGGTCTTAACTCCGAAATAGCCTGAAAATTCATCTGGTGCAATATATTCCGAAAGCAACTGCCTATCTGGTTGTATATAATATTTGCAACGAGAAATACATACTGGAGTTGGTATGCATATATGTATATTCGCCGCACCACAGGCTTTAAGCATATCACAAACCATTTTTAGCGTAGTGCCGGTAAATATGGCTTCATCCACAAGAATAATATTTTTATTTTTTATAAATTCACCTGTTGGAATTATTTTTTTGTCAATTATTTTTTTACGCGAAGATAAATCAATTATATCAAAGCTCCTGGATTGATTTTCAGAAATAACAAGTGCTTGTACATAAGTTTTCTTCATCACTTCTGCAAATCCCATAGCATAATACAAGCCAGAGTTAGGCACTGGAATAATATAATCTATGTCTCCATAAATTTCTGGCTTTACGCCTTCAGCAAGCTTTTTCCCCAAGTCATAGCGAAATTTACCAACATTTACGCCAAAAAGTTTTTCATGGGCATGGCTTTTATAAATCATTTTAAATACGCAATTCATTTGTTTTTTTACAATATGAGTGCCTTCTCGTATGTTGCTAATGCAAACTCCAAGCGAATCCGCACGTGCGGTATCCATTTTTATATGATGCGGCCTGCCAACTAAAGCAGCCTCATTGGAAACCGGATTAATCAGAGAAGAAGGCAGTTCAAATTTTTCAGCAATAACAGCTCCCCAATCCGCTTTAGTAACAGGATGCGAGCTTGATAATTGCACAATACCTTGTTGGTCCAGCAATTGTTTTATGGCCATTGCAACTTCATCAACTAAAACAGGGTAACGAATTTGGCTATTATCCAAAGCAAAATTTTCGTTCTTGTTAAGTTTATTTAGAGTTTTAATCAGAAAATGTGTTTGCTCATCATTATTATAACCATAAAGAACTGGCATCCTAATTATAAGGCTTTCCGGTAATTTTGACACTATATCTTCTGCTTGAACTTTTGTGAGACCATAATAATTTTTTGGCTTTCGTTCGTCTGTCGGTAAATATTCTGTGTTTTTTTCGCCATCAAATACATAGTCCGTAGATATTAGCACCATTTTTATATTTTTTATTTGACAAATGCGGCACAAATTTTGTGTAGCAACAACATTCGCAATATACGCCTGCTCCTTATTTTGCTCGCAAGCATCCGGACTTGCTATCGCTGCCGCATGTATTATAATATCCGGATTTAATCGCATAACAAATGCTTGCAATTCTTCTTCGTTTGCAAGGTTTAGCGATGCATATTTACCAGCTGTGGATTTTCTGACGCCAACTAATTCAAAGTCTTGGTAAAGAGCATTAAACAATTTCTCTCCTAATAAACCAGAGGCTCCGGTAAGCAGGATTTTTTTTCGTTTTTCTCCAAACTGCTTCTTAGCTTTAACATAATCATCATAAGTATTAATTTCATATAAATCATTTTTATCTGTAATATCAACCATAAAAAATGGAATTGAAGAAAGGCATTTGTTGAGCGGCACAGTGTACCAGTTGGTTTTATACATACCGCTTTGCAATAAATTTAAAAAAACAACACAAGAATCTTTATTTATCGTGAATATTCCGGTAAAAGAATAATCGGTATTCTTTATATGTTTCCCGATTTCTGCTACTCGTCCATTTGATTCTGCAATTATGCCCGTATCTCCAACGTCAGTTTGTCCATTATATACTAACAGTGAGTTTCCGAAATTTTTCGAGATTATCTGTTCAATAATTGCAGAAGTAAATATTAAATCACTATCCAAAACAAGGACATCGTTTTCCGTTCCTATTTTTTGCAAGGCCAAATATAAACTATGTGCATTATCCGTTTTATCATAATCATAATTATAAATGATATTTTCAACATTTTTTATATGAATTTTCTCAGATTTATATCCGGCAACAACATAAATATTTTCATCTTTAAATCCGCATTCTTTCAATATTTTTATTTGATAACTCAGTATAGTTTGATTGCCGATTTCCAACAGGCATTTAGGTTTATCTTTAGTCAAATCCGCGAGCTCAACACTGCGGCCCGCAGCTAAAATAATCACCTTCATATACTCTATATCAATCACGAATAACCTCTGTTGAATTTACTGTAAATTAAAAAAATTCTTTGCGGCAATGTAATCTTCAGCATCATCTACTTCGTGCCACTTATATTCCGTAATCAGGTTAAAAAAAGCATGTTTTGCCAGTATTGACGATAAAGGCGATGTGTACCAGGTTCCTCTTTTTTCTTTTGCTAATAGAGCGGCTTTGTATCCGGGTATCGTTTGCTTGCCTACCTTAAAAATGCTTATATAAACATAGCCTGTATTTTTTAAATGTTTCCCTATATCAAGCACATAGCCATTTTCATTTGTTAGTATTCCTGTGCTCTCGCTTAAATCGTTTGATTTCTTGGAAAGTACCGCATTTTTTTCTTTGCAATTCAAAATTTCAGATAACATTTCGCGTTCAAATAAAAGATCTCCATCCATTATTATTGCATCTTCTTCCGCCAATTGCTCAAGTGCAAGCCCCAAAGTAAAAGAATTATCTGTTTTATCATAAAGTTCATTTAAAACTATGCGTGCATTTCTGCCTTCTAACATTTCAGCTTTATAACCGCCCATAACTATTATATCGTTTTTTTCAAAACCTAATTCATTCAAAAAACGTATTTCCCTGTCCAATAAAGTTTCACCGCCTATATCCAACAGGCATTTAGGCTTGTCCTTTGTAAACTCTTTAAATCGGCTACCTACTCCAGCCGCTAGAATAACGGCTTTCATTGAAAAATTACCCAATATAATTTATCCATTGATAGACTCCAAGTAATTTGCAAGAAGAAATTTTGATTTCCCAACATTTGTCAAAATAGAATTTTTGTTTATAAACTTTGTTTGTTTTGCGTTTTGTACAATTTGTACTATATTCGTAATTTCTTCTTTTTTTACACAAACTCCTATTTTTTCGCTGATATTAATATCGAAATTTTCAGTCAAGTCTGCCTGCTCATATTCACTTGAAAGTTCAGTTTCACTTTCAAGCGAAATAACGGGTCTTTCAAAGCACAGGTAGAAATCCAAGCGAACTCCGCTTATATCGCTGATTAAAACATCTGCTTTTGCCATTACGGATAAATTGTCCGTTTCTGTGCTGAAAGTGATATTTGGCAGTTCTTTTTGTAAGTTTTCTATAAATTCTTTTTCATAAATATATGAGTATGGGTGAGGACGAACTATCACATTGTAGCCGGCATTTGACAAGTCTTTTATAAATTTTGATCCATAAATCTGCAAGCATCCTCTTTTGTTCCAAGTACTTGCTATTAAAATAGTTTTGCCATCTGTTTCATTTTGCAATATTTTAGCCTTTTCAATGATAGAGTCCATATACATAAGTCCGCCATCAATTATATTTTTTGCGATTAAATTTCGTTTGTTTTCTAAGATTTTAATCTCATTTGAAAAAAAATGGCTGTGGCTGAAAATCGTATTGTAGCAGTCAAGAGCATATTTTTTATAAGCGCTTACACTTCTTGGGCCATGGGCAATGTGGATAAGGTTCTTGCAATTTTTTGGTTTTTTAATTGGATAGCCAGAAGCTCCGATATTAGGAGTTGTTGACAGTATGTTCTTTTCTTTTAAATTGCTAATTGCAGAATAGCCTTTGTTGCCTGTACCAACAAATTTTACCTTGAATTGATTGAAATCAAAACCAGGATTCCCGTAATCATAAAGTTCAAGTGCAGGATCGTTTATGTCCATTGTATAATATGCGAATTTGACTTTTCTTTTTATCAATTCTTCCACAACATCCTTGAAATAAATCCAATACATTTTGCCTTCGCTGAAAATAGCCAAATCGCATTTGAATATTTCCTCTTTTTTGCCTATTATGCGATAGAAAATATTTTTCGCAAAGAATGCTATTGAGCCAATCAGCCCAAACAAAGCCGCGACTAAGGCATTGCCGGTACCGGGATCTAAATAGCCGTTTTTATTTCCGAAATTCATGCCCCTACAACAATAATATGTTTTCCGTTATATTCTTTTTCATCCATATACAATTTTTCTTTCCAACTTTTCCCAGTCTCTTTGTCAAAAACAACAAGCCAGCCCTCGTTTGAACCGACTTTGTCCATATAACATGATAATTGTTCAAAAACATCTTTATAACTTTTTATATTGCTCTTTATTTTGAGTTCGATAGGGTACTTTTGCCCTTCGTGAACAATGCACAAATCTGCACGTTTTGTGCCTAAAGCCATTTCCCGTGCGCTTTCTAATGTGCAGTATAAAGCATGATATTTGCCTTCAGCTTCTATGTTATTTGCGAGTTTCCATAGCAAGGTTGTTTTCCCGCTTTGCCTTGCGGCGTGGATGACGAAATATTGATTTGAATCTATTAAATCCGCAAATTCGTTACCAAAATTACGCAAAGGGTCAAGCATATAGTGCTCGCTTGGGTTGCAAGGTCCAGCTATGTTGAAGAAACGTGACATAGAGGTAAGATAGAAAATTCAAAACAGTTTTTCATTTGTAAAAATCCCTATAAAAAACACCCTTATCAAATTTATGAGGTCCAATTTGCACTTCTGTATTTTGAATTTTGTATTTAAGAGGAATTTCGCTGTCAAATAAATAGGCGAAGACTATAGGGAATAAATCTTGCACAACATTGAAATCCTTATCGTATTTTGCAGCACGTTCTTTGTCTGGGAAGCGAATAGCCATAAATGCTCCGAATATATCTCTGAATTTCATGTAGTCCGTTTTGTTGAAGTCGTAGTTTGGAGGAAATCTTAAACCATCGTCGATTAAAAAGCCGCCGTGGTCGCTCATGAAGATTATTATCGCATTGGGATTGTTCTTGACGGCAGCAAGTATTTTTGTTTTCATTCCTTGAATGGCTTCTATATAGCGAGTAGTGTAATCGGCAATTTCTGCTTCCGCTCCTCCTAATGCTCCATCTGTTGAATGTCCAGGGCCTGATGTGTACCAAGCAAATAAATTATCTTTTAATGGATATTTTGTTATGAACTCCGTAAATTCCGAGGCGTCATCCCTTACTTTTATTCTAAAAATTCCAGAATTTAAATAACCCAATGCTATAGCTTTTAACATTTTATTTTTTATTTTTGTTGTTAGCAGATTAATTTCAAAGTTATAAAAATTATTTTCATTACTCATCATATATTGGAAGAATGGTGTTACGAATCCAGTTTGATAGCCATTTTCTTGCAACAACAAATTACTTTTGTTATTCCCACTTGTAAACAATCTATACATATCCAAATTTTCCGAAGTATATGTGAAAGTTGTTGCTATGCTTACGTCTGTTGGAACTTGATTTTTTGATTTAGGTATGATACTGGCGTTTATGTCAAAAACGCTGGACATAGTCGCAAGAGTATGCGAAGCCATTGAATAAACATTGTATATATTAAAATCATTTAACTTTAATATATTCATCAATTCGTTATAGTCTGGCAATTTTAAGTAGTCTGCATAATCTTGATGAGGAAATCCATCTTGCAAAAAAAGATAAATACTTGAACTATCTTTTAGAGGCAAATCTAAAAGATCTTTCGGTATCTCAATTTTAGTGTTAGCAATATTTGTTTTTCTGTATTGATAATTTTGATAGATTCCAAAAATAACATAAATAGAGGCGCTGGCGAAAAAAATACATAATAAGATTTTTTGTTTTTTTAAAAATGTACAAAAGTATAAAAATACTCCAAATATCAGTATTCGCATTAATATCGCATTACCATAATATATTGTAACATGATTAATTATAGGAAAAAACATAAATGTAAGGATTAAAGTCAATACTATCACATGAGAAAATAGCAGAGATAGCAAAATAGCAGCACCAAATAAAACCGAGAAATAAATTATAGCATCATTGTCTATAAAATATACAATGTTATTTTTGAAATATAAAAAAGCGGGAAAAGCCATTGTACATAAGGCTAATACGACATTAAATAAAGTCTTTGGTTGTTTTTCATATTTGAATTTAAAATTAAATTGTAAAATTCTTTTTTCTTTGTTAAATTTAACTGCATATCTTATAAAATTAAATGCTTGATTAAAAGTCCAATATATCAATAGGGCAGAACTTAGATTGTACAATAAAACAAAAAATATCATTGCTATAAAAATACCTTGCCTGCGTTCTTTCGAATTGGGTTCTGATGAAAGATAGACAGAGCCTATATTCAAGGCTGTCATGATTATAGGAAATAAATTTAAGCCTAAAAACAGATGGTCGGGTTGCCCAAGATTGCTTGCCCAAGGCCAGAAGCCTTCTGCATTTAGAGGCGCATAGCTATTCAATGCCCTATAAACTATAACTAAAACAGGAATTTGGATAAACAATGAAGACAACGAGCGTAGGGCGTAAAATGGATAGTATGAAAACGAACGATAAAGTTCCTTAAGCTGCTTATGCTGGGTAGCCTTATCTTTTATTGTATTTATTTTTGTTATGTAAATATCAAGTTTTTGTTTTATATTTCGCTCTTTTTTCTCAAAAATACTGGTTATATGGTATAGAGGTATAAGGATTATGCTTAAAAATATAGATAGCGAGATTATGGAAATTCCATAAGAACCTGCGAATTTATTAAAAAATTCAAGGATAAAGATGACAGTAGATTCTAAAAAACTCATGCTCCCACAACATGAATAAGTTTCCCGTTATATTCTTTTTCATCCATATACAATTTATCTTCCCAGTTTTTTTCAGTATCTCTGTCAAAAACAACAAGCCAGCCTTCACTTGAACCTAGTTTATCCATATAGCCGGATAATTGCTCAAAAACTGTCGGATAGTTTTTTATATTGCTTTTAATTTTGAGTTCAATAGGATACTTTTGCCCTTCGTAAACAACGCACAAATCTGCACGTTTTGTACCCAAAGCCATTTCCCGAATTATATGGCCGCCGCCGTTTATTATGCGTTGCAAAAATGCCTGCATTACCAAATGTGGAGCGGCTTCATTGTATTCATAAAAGCCTTCATCGTATAGTTCTTTCCATATTTCGCTGTTTTCCCGCCAAAAAATTTGAAAATCTTTGAGAAGAGTATTCATGTCAATTTTTTTATCGACAATGTATTTTGGCAAATTAAATTCCGGCTTGCTGTTTTTGATTGCCTCTTGCGCAGTTTGGGTTATGGTTCTGATAATTATTTCCGCATAAATAGGATTGGATGGCTCAACTTTCCCGTTAAAATCTCTTATCAGGCCTAAATCTTTGGCGTACAGATAGTTGTCGGTTGTTCTGTCTGTTTCCTCGCCTAAAATCAAAGGTTGTATCACTTTGCGAACTCTTTCTTCTTTTAGGCGTTCCATAAGAGAGTCAAAATGCGTTCCTCTAGCGATAATTATGTTGCTAATAGCAGTCTTTGCCATTTCTTGCGTTATGGGAATGGAATATTTTTTTTGACAAATTTTTTCTACACATTCGCAGGCAATCGCATTCACAAGCCAAGGCTGGCCTTGAGTTTGTTCGTAAATATAATCAATTGCAGTAAGTTCAAATATTTGTTCGGTTTCTTTTGTGTGCTGGCTGTAAAGTTCTGCTACCTCGTCTCTTGTAAAATTTTTCAAAGTCATTGATTCTTTTATAATATTGAACGGGCTTGCGCTGCCGAGTGTTGCGCTGTCTGGGCGAATGCTTGCTTTATAGTCTCGGATGTTTCGCATTCCAACGAGAGCGATGGAATGGACAAAGGGAACTTCTGGCCTGTCTATATATCCATTTCTGAGTTGTCTCAAAAAAGTTATTAGAGTTCCATTGCTTAGGCAATCGGCTTCGTCAAAAAGTACGACCAAAGGTTTGTCAAGTTCTCTGCAATAATCTGAAAGGCAGTCATTTAGTACATTGGATATATTGCTATAATTGGCATCTTTAGCAAAGCCGCTAGGCAGGCCTTGTTTTCTTATGCAAGATTCTATTTTTTGAACAATTTGTGGTATTCCCTTTTCCGGGTCTGTGAATGACTGAGCTACTTCCAGAGAACAATATAAGGCATAGTATTGTTGTTCTATGTTTATTTTACGGGTAAGCTCTTTGAGCAAGGTTGTTTTTCCGCTTTGCCTTGCGGCGTGGATGACGAAATACTGCTCTGAATCTATTAAATCAGCAAATTCGTTGCTAAAATTACGCAAAGGGTCAAGCGTATAGTGCTTGGCTGGGCTGCAAGGGCCTGCTATGTTGAAGTATTTTTGAGGCATGGGAGGTAATGTAGAAAATTCAATAGTAAGCGTTTATTAACTCAGATTAAAAGACTTACCCTAGCCCTGCTGGCCGCCTTTTTTCTAGAAATAACGCTGTTTAGCTACACGCATTATGCTACTTTGTTCACAAATGAAACCTTTGGCATTGTGTATAGTGATAATGGCAAGCCAATATAAGTTGTATTTACCAACGGAAAAAGAACTCTTGTGCCTATTGCGGATTTTGGGTTTAAGGACTTCAAGGTTGCAGCTTACAATTTTAATCAAATCAGAGTTTGGCAAACGATTTAATCGTGAAGTATTTGAGCGAATGAAGGCTGTCACCTTTATGCCATTCAGAATACATTGCTTTATTAAAGCAATTCCAATCATGCTTGTTGCGCCGGTTAGAGCTATAGTTTTCATGGTGAGCTTTCTCTTTTCCTAAATAATATTATGCGTTCCATGCCTTCCGGTTGAGGAATATCGGCAATTTCTTCCCATGGAGTCAAAGTAAATTCCTCTTCTAAAATTTTTATAGCCTTTTTTTGGTATTCAATTGGAAAGTCCATATTTTGGTAAACGATAATTTCTGCTTTATTTAATGTATTCATATACATATCTAAACAAACAGTTCCCTGTAATTCCCAACAGAGAGGATGCAAAATAACATATGGTCCAAACGGAGAATGTTTTGTATAAGCATAAGGCTGGGTTCCGGCTAGACTTAAAACCATGTATCGTTTTACATTTGTTTTGTCCATTATTGTATCTAAATAGAGTGCTGTTATTTTAGCACTTTTTTGCATTGTTAAATTTCTCTCCAAGTTGTATTCCCAATTATTTTTTGGCAAGTTAAAAGTTGCGAATATGGTGAAAATAATAATTGCAATAAATGCGAAATTTGCAATTAGTGTATTCTTTTTTTCTGTTTTTATCCATAAGAAATATATTGCTAGGCAAAAAGGAAGAGCAAAAATGTAATGATGATCATAAGTTTCACTTACAGCTAAAGCTGAGAGTGTCGCCAGAATAAACCCGATTGGCAGCTTCCATAATAATTGTAACTTATTATTTGAATTTAAAAACAGAGATATTAAAATAGATAGACATAATAAACCAAGTCCCCAAGAGAAGCGATCTAAATCCAGCATTAAAAGCCATACTTTGAACATTCTTCCAAAGGGAGAGCCTTGAGAACTTGCGTGGTCTGTGGTCATATATTGCAAGTAGCCTAAATATCCTTCGAATAAATCTGTAACTAAAAGTATAATTAAACCTAAAACGCATGCTATTGCAAAAGGCAAAAGAAATTTTTGGCACCATGTTTTAAAATTATTTGCGAATAAAAGAGAGCTTGCCAGAATTGGAAAAAAGAAAGGTTCTTTCATTCCACAACAGCCTATCATAAAAATTGCGATCAAAGGAATGTATATTTTTTTTCTCGGTTCAAAATTTTCTGAAGCCATAAAATAAATTGCAATGAGAGCGATGCAAGCTCCAAAGCTTTCAATTTCGCCTTCACCGGCTCTATATTTTGTATAAAGAGCGATGAGCATCCCAAATAAAATGCTTATAGATAGAAACCATATATTTTTTTCTTTTGAAAATCTGAAATATGCGATAACTGGAAAGGCTGCAATTAGAATTAAAACTAAGCCTTGCAGGAAGTGCATAGGTTTTGCGGTATCAAAAATTTTAATAACAAGTGCTACTAAGAAGTAAAAACCTGGAGGTTTGATTTCATATATGTCGGTGTAGTATTTATATCCGTTTGCTATTGCTCTGCCCATTGCAAAAAAAATGGGGGTGTCATATACATTGGTAGCTCCTGCGAATTCATAAAAAATGCCTGAACAAAATTCCGCAAAGGCATAGGCGATTAAGCCGAAAAATATTATTCTTAATATCCATAAGGAATTTTTGCCTAGTTCTTTTTCGTATAATTTTAAAGAGACTATAATTAGTAAAACAATAGTAACCAAGTAAATACCGAAAGAAAGATTGCAGATTCCGCCATGATTTATAATTTGTATGGATAATGGTATTTCTGCTCCTGTATGTTTTAGAGTTATATCCATTGCATGCTGTGTATATCCTGGTGCAGTAAGATCTATTATACATTCTTGCTCAAGACAAAACGGAGAGCCTTGGAAAATATTTACAGCCTCTAATGAGTCATGAGCTTTGATGTGGTACACTTTGCTAACAGGCAGGCTGAAAGTTAAAATATACCTTTCTCCTTCTGTTATTTCTGGTTTTTCAAATGGATACTTTACAAAGGTACCACCAGTTTTTGTTATTAGTGTTGCATCTAGGACAATAGGTTCGTTACTTTTTATCCAAAGCCAGGAAAAGAGCAATGCTAAAGGAATTAGAATAGCAAGTTTTTTCATGGAAACTAATTTCCTTTAGTTTTAACTAGTTGCCAAAAGTCACTATGGATTTTTTCATTTGTGATGGTGTTTATTATGTCTAGGCGCCATATGTTGGTGTCACGATTAAAGATGGAAATGTTGTATTTATCAACATAATTATCTCCTTTTTTATATGGAGTTTCATTAGTTAAAGAATCATTTACAAAATGCTGTATTTTCCAAGGATTATCATCTTCTTTTGGCAGTTTAAAAGACAAATTCACAGTAGAATCTGTTGACTCAGTTTTGTTTAAAATTCTTAGCAAGCCAAGGGAATCTATATCGTTAAAACCTAAAATTTTATGGATGCTGAAATCATTCATAAAAGGAACTATTTTTTTTCTAAAAACTTCTTCTGTGTTAAAATAACGCAACGCCCTATCGCACTGCCTGAATGTATTGGGTGATTGCATTTTTGCTGTGCCAACAATAGCATCGCAAGCACTTGAATTTATAAAATAAACCTCGCCTTTATAATCTTCCAAAATTTCGCGCATATCTTCAGAATTTAAATTCAAAAGATCGTTATACGTATATGCTGAGTGCCCATGAGCAAGAGGTATATACATGAACCAGTAAAAAAACAGCATCCTTTTAGGCGGTTCTTGCCTAATCCATTTGTTTATCTCATAATCTTCTATTGAGGCAAAATTATTTATATTGGGAATGTCTTTTATGAAAGTTTTGTATTGGGAAAGGCTAGTTGCAATGATAATTGTCAGAACCCCGATTTCCATGATTTTAGGATTTACATGATTTTTTAACAGTATAATCATTTGCCATATAAATAATGCGCCTAGGAAAGCCATTGGGGGCAGGATTATAAGAGCGAATCTCCACTGAACATTCATGTTTAAATCTGCGCTAACACTGTCAAAGAGGAAAAGGTATTGAGGAGAGAGGGCTAGGATAAATGCGGTGATGTATCTATATGGGATGGCTAGTGGGGAGTGGCTAGTGGCTAGTGGTTTATTGCGGAATTCTTTTATTGTTAGGATAATTAGAGTGATTAGGCCGAATAGGGTTAGCCAAGTGAAGTATGGCAAAAATGGATATTTCAATATGCCATCAGCATCTGTGGAAGGCAAAGCCATTATTTTGAAGTTGCTTATTATATTGCTGAACAAATGCCCTCTTGCGCCCATGCTCCCGCCTTGCAAATCACTGTCTCTATTGAAAGACAAAGTGCAGAGAATTGGAATGGAAAAGAAGGAGAGGGTTACTAAGAAAGTTGAGAGTTGAGAGAGGATAGTTTTAAATTTGAAATTAGGACAATTACGATAAAATACTACTCCTATAAATGCAAATAGGCAGAATATGGTTTCGGGGCGAGTTTGGGCAAAGAAGGCGAGAATTAAGGCCATTAAAAGCCAATGCCTTGTGGTATTTCCATCATAAGCCCATTTTAGAAACAAAAGAGAGATGCAAAACATTGTTACATAAATTGGTTCGACAGAGGCGGAGCGAAAACAGAACAGCAAAATTGGACAAGCACCGAGCAGAGCTGTGGCTAGCAAAGCTACGCTGCGCTCTTTGAGCCACGCAAGTAACGCAAAATAAAATGACAACAATGCTATGGCCAAAAAGAATAAGTGTAATGTATAAACCCAGTACAGTTGTTTGCCGAAAAATGGCATGCCAAGCATATAAATATAGCTAAGGCCCCTTGATTTTACGGTGCTTCCCATAACACAGGCAAAACCATCTTCTATAAAAGAACCTGTTGCGCATGATTGCCCTATTTGATTATGGTAAAAATTCTGGGCAATTACCAAATGCGTAGCTTCATCTCCCAAAACACGGGCGCGGGGCTCTATGAAAAGCACACTGGTTAGGAGAGTGATGGCTATTACCAAGGCTACAGGGATTAGGAACCTTGGACTAGAGACAAGGGATTTTAGCCAAAATGCGAAATTTTTGGAAAGTTCTGCGAACAATAAAAGGCAAAGGCCAAGTTGCAGTGAGAATATCCAAAAAGGGGAATACGAATCAAGTTTATATATAAAATTTTTATAGCCAAGAATTGGCAAAATAAAAATTGCTAAAGGAATTAGGCAAGCAAAGAAAAAATAGCTATATCCAAAAATATTTTTTTTGCGCATAAAATAGTTTAAAATTTTCAACGATAACTATTGCCATCGTTAACGATGGCAATAGTCATTTATTAGTTTCTGCATTTGCGTCAAATTATTTTAATTTCACGAAATTTGGAGTCAATTTCTCGCAGTCCGCGTTTACTGTCGCAGAGACGACTCCTGAGGCCTCGGCAGTTGCAGTCCACCCCTTACCTGAGCTGCATTCTTCAGAAAGATCTTTGGCTCCAACAACCGCAGTCCACTGAGCAATAGCCGCAGTCCCTGATCCTGATGGACCAGAACCATATATAAAATTATTATTACTCCAAGGACCAGCATTAAACTCAGTTTGGCCAGGATGCTTATAACCGATTGAAGTGTTAGTTCCTAGCTCAGATGACTCTACAACATAAGCCGCCTGTAACTTGCCCCAAGTACCAGCCGCACCCGGAACTTCCTGTGCCTTTGCCTTAGCAGTCATGCCAAACAACTTTGGAATAGCAATTGCTGCCAAAATACCGATGATGACTATAACCACCATCAACTCAATGAGGGTAAAACCCTTTTTCTGTGTCTTCATAAAGAACTCCATATTTATGCCAAAAACATTTTTGGCAGTGTTAACTATCTATAATATACATTTTTTTTTCGTAATGTGACCAAAAAAAATGCATTTTTGTCATTTTTTTGTAATTTTTTGTCATTTTTCTGTAAAAACGGCGAATTTGAGCGAATTTAAGGGGTATGGGAAATGCAAAAATGTGTGATATTCGTCACACTTAAGCGCTTACTTGCTCAAAAGCTCCTTAATCTGCTCATAGCCATAACCCTGCGCCATAAGGTCAAGGACTTTGGTTTCGCCAACAGCAATGCCTTCATCCCGGCCAACAGCAATGCCTTCTTCCCGGCCAGCGGTAAAGCCTATTTCCTTGGCATAGTCCATCTCAGCCCAATGATCCCAGTCTCCTCTGACTCCATTCATATAATCAGCATACTCCTCTGACGTAAAATTAGCAATTTTTGCGGCTTGGAATATCTTGTCAAGCACCTCGCCTTCAAGCTGAGGGGGCTGCTCGTCAAGCTCATGAGCGTGACGAATGGAAAAAAGAAGCTTGTCCTTGAAGCTCTCGCACTCTCGCAAGCTCTTTTTGAACTCGGACAACCGTACAAATACGAGGCTGGAGAAGTCAAATTGTACATCC
>JGI24696J40584_12961358_pt1 | contig 14174 bp, 13 predicted proteins | sample TergutCo191P4_FD_40584 | JGI IMG/M metagenome (IMG submission 40584)
TTATCACTCACTTATTTACGCTTAAAAGAAACGGAGGTTTAACATGGATTTTAAAGAAACACAACCTATTTATATGCAGATTGCCGATTGGGCGTGTGAGCAGGTTTTGCTCAACAAATGGGCGCCTGACGATCGCGCGCCATCGGTGCGTGAGTTAGGCGCACTGTTAGAGGTAAACCCCAACACGGTAGTTCGTGCTTACGATTTTATGCAAACCAAAGAGATTCTTGTAAACAAGCGCGGCGTTGGTTTTTTCATAGCCCCCAACGCCGCCGACAAGATCCGCGAGTTTAGAAAAGAACGCTTTTTTGAAGAGGAACTGCCACTGATTATCAAGACAATGAAGTTGTTAGGAATTGGGGTGAAAGAGATTGAGAAACGATTTTAATTTTATATAAAAATCCGTAAATATCTTTTCATTAATAAATTAAAGCGTTGCAAATAAAATAGATGCAACGCTTTATTATTTTGAAAATTATTTTTTACAGAAAAAATGAAATTTTAATGATTTTGCCCTGCTTAGAGAAGGTGTATTCACAATAATATTAAAATAATTTCCTTTCTTTGCCCCATCTAAAACATCATAAATATGAAACAAAATTTAATCACCCGCTTTTCAAAGTATATTTCGTTTCCAACCACTTCTAATGAGGCTTCTGAAACATACCCCAGTACAAACGAACAGCTTGTTTTTGGAGATTTTTTGGTTGAAGAACTAAGACTTTTAGGCTTAAAAGAAGTAGAAAAAGATCAGTTTGGCTATGTTACTGCCACTTTGCCGGCGAATTGTGCAGAAAAAACACCCGTAATTGGGTTTATTGCACATTTTGATACTGCCCCCGATATGCCCGGCATTAACACACCAAATATCATTGAAAATTATGATGGGAATGATATTGTGTTGGATGCAACAACACAAACCATATTGTCTCCAAACGATTTTCCTGAGTTGGAAAACTATGTAGGGCAAACACTTTTAACTACCGATGGTAAAACATTATTGGGTGCAGACGACAAAGCCGGCATCGCCGAAATTATATGTGCTCTTGAATATTTTATTCAACATTCTGAAATTAAGCATGGCAAAATCAGAGTGGCTTTCACTCCCGATGAAGAGATTGGAAAAGGTGTACTCCACTTTGATGTTGCCAAATTTGGCTGCGACTTTGCTTACACACTCGACGGCGGCATGCTGGGCGAATTGGAATATGAAAACTTTAACGCCGCAGGCGCTACTATTACTATTCAGGGGAGAAACGTGCACCCCGGATATGCCAAAAACAAAATGGTCAATTCGCAACTCATTGCCATGGAATTTAACGCATTGCTTCCTGAATTTCAACGTCCACAATATACAGATGATTATGAAGGGTTTTACCTGTTAACAAAAATGGAAGGCACTGTAGAAAACAGCAAATTGAATTACATTATTCGAGACCATGACAAACACCTTTTTGAACAAAAAAAGGAATTTATACACAAAATCACTGATTTTTTGAATGAAAAACATGGAACAGGCAGGGTGAAGTGTGAAATAAAAGAGCAATATAAAAATATGCGTGAAATGGTAGAGCCTGTGTTTTATGTGGTAGAACGTGCCATAAAAGCGATGATGGCTGCCAATGTAACGCCGATCGTAAAACCCATTCGAGGTGGTACCGATGGCGCAAACCTTTCTTTCAAAGGTCTCCCCTGCCCTAACATTTTTGCCGGTGGACATAATTTTCACGGAAAATATGAATTTATTCCGGTAGAATCTATGGAGAAAGCAGTGCAAGTGATTGTAAATATTGCAAAGATTTAATATATTACAACTCTTCTGCTAATATTTCTCCACGCGGTTTGCGTATGGTGTATTTCGTAAATTTTTCATCCGATTCAAAGCCCTCTCCTGTATTAGTGGTACCATCTGCTTTAATCTGAGTAATTTCAACGTCAGAATAAATTCGTTTATTCTTTTGATCCCAGATAATTTTTTCAGTAAGAATAGATTCCTGCTTAACCAAGTCCACAATCACTACATGCTGATGTGCTTCCATTCGTTGTGTAAGTTCCTCGCTTATAGCATAATCTGCCGTAAGCACTGAATGTTTTTCTCCGTTTGTATAAGAAGAGACCTTAATGCCTTCCGGAAAATCGTAATAGGGATTATCGCCAAAATATTTGTTCATCAAAGGCGCATATAATGTAAAAGTGATCTCTCCATTTTCGCTCATAGTAATCTCAATATTTCGCGCCGATTCATCAGGAAATTTCCCCTCATATTCTAAAACGGTTACGGTTTTTGATTTGGAACTGCAGGAAGCCATGCACAATAACAATGCAAGATAATAAAAAATAGGAACTGTTTGTTTTATAGGATACAAGGTAGAAAAATTTGGCAAAAATATGTTTTTTTAATAATGAACAACAGAAAAGAAGTTTGCCAAAGAGGTTATTCCTTTAAACAACTTAATAATTGAGGGAGAATAAATAGAGACAGTATTAGATCAAAGTTTGGATAAAAATTCTATATTTGCGCACTTATAAAAAAATCACTATTCCTTAATATATAATTTTAAAAATCAGAACATTATGAAAAAAAATGTCATTATCATCGGCGCGGCAGGGCGCGACTTTCACAACTTTAACACCTACTTCCGCCACAATGCAAACTACAATGTAGTGGCTTTCACCGCTGAACAAATCCCCGGAATTGACGGAAGACCTTATCCAAAAGAATTAGCCGGAGAAGATTTATACCCAAGCGGTATTCCCATTTACAAAGAATCTGAACTTCCGGAATTGATTAAAAAATTTAAAGTGGATGAATGTGTTTTCGCTTACAGCGACAAACCTTACAACTACGTAATGAATATCAGCGCTATTGTAAATGCTGCAGGCGCTAATTTCGTTTTAATGGGACCAAAAGACACCCAGATCAAATCAACAAAACCGGTGATTGCCGTTGGCGCTACCCGTACAGGCTGCGGAAAATCGCAAACTTCCCGCAAAATCATAGAATATTTGGTGGCAATGGGTTTAAAAGTAGTGGCTGTGCGTCACCCCATGCCTTACGATCCCGATTTGAACAAACAAAAAGTGCAACGCTTTGCTTGTGTGGAAGACTTAAAAAAACACAACTGCACTATTGAAGAAATGGAAGAATATGAACCACACGTAGTTACAAAAAGAAATGTAATTTATGCAGGTGTAGATTATGAAGCTATTCTTCGCGAAGCTGAAAAAGATCCTGATGGTTGCGACATCGTGCTTTGGGACGGCGGAAACAACGACTTCCCATTCTTCCTTCCTGATTTATTTGTTGGTGTTGCCGACCCATTGCGTCCCGGCGCAGAAGTAAGCTACTATCCTGGTGAAGTAGTTGCTCGCATGGCTGACGTTATTGTTATCAACAAGATAGACTCTGCTTCTTTGGAAAACATCAATAAAGTACGTCAAAACTTGGCAAAAATCAACCCGAAAGCAAAAATTATTGACGCTGCTTCTATTTTAACGGTTGACAAACCTGAACTTATCAAAGGAAAACGCGTATTGGTAGTAGAAGATGGTCCAACATTAACACACGGTGAAATGAAAATTGGCGCAGGTACTGTTGCCGCCATGAAATATGGTGCATCCGATTTGATTGACCCAAGACCATTTACCGTAGGTTCATTAAAAGATACTTTCGCTACTTATCCCGAAATCGGCGTGCTACTTCCGGCTATGGGCTACGGCGATGCACAAATGAAAGACCTGGAAAAAACAATTGCCAACACGCCTTGCGATGCAGTGGTAATTGGTACCCCTATTGATCTTCCGCGTTTCTGCAAAATTAACCAACCGGTAGTAAAAGTAGGTTACGAATTACAAGAAATTGGAAAACCAACTTTAGAAGAAGTATTGGACGAATTTGTTAAAAAACACAATCTTAAGAAATAAGCATTGACTTTTTTAAGTATTCCTTTAATTTATTGGTTTGCGGGGCTCGCCTTGGTGTTGCCCCGCATTCCTGTTATTGGGAAGTGGTTCAACCTCATAAACACGGCAATACACGAATTGGGACACGCTTTAATGGCGTTGATTCTGGAAGGTAGCGTCAAAAAAATTGAGCTTTTTAATGATGCTTCCGGAGTTACCACCACTTCTACCAAAACAAAATTCGGAGGTTTTTTAGTCGCCTTAATAGGATACCCCTTTTCATCGCTCGTTTCTTATTTTATATTCTATTTGTTATCATTTGGATACGATAAGGGGTTTATTATTGCTATTTCTATACTTTTTATATTTATGTTATTGCTTTGGATACGAAATATTTACGGAGCAATATGGATGATCGCTTTTTGCACCCTGAATGGTTATCTCATCTATTTGAATAATGAAAAATATATTCAAATAGCAGCGCTCTTGTATGCCGTCTTTATCGCGGTAGATGCGCTGTTTTCAGCGTTAATAGTATTGTTTTTATCTATAAAACAGAAAGATAGCGCAGGGGATGCCACTTTGTTGAAGAAAATTACGGGTGTTCCGGCGTTAATTTGGGGATTGCTGTTTGCGGGAATTGCAGGTGTAGTGTTTTATGGGATTATTGAGGGATTGAAGCATTAACTCAGTCAAAAAAATACTTCTTCACAAACCTTGTTTTTTGCCCCTTGTTACCTAATTTATATGCAAATGCAGGTTTCCCGCCTTTGCTACTGAGAGATTTCGCTTTTGCTTTGGCATTAATGATGGTATTGTTAAAATTCGCATCCGAAGAAATTGCAGATAAGCTATTGTTTTCAAACTGGAAAAAGAAAAAATCTTTTTTTAACTCAAAATAGATATACAAAGTGTTTTTAGAACCTTTCTTCTCAATCACTATTCTTCCTGGAATCTCCTTATAAATGTTTCTTCCACCTGAAAAAATTAAAGGAAGATTTTTTTGCGACTCAAACGCAATGTTTTCCGGCGACCACATAAAATTCAATGTTGAAAATAGAAATTTTACATTCAATTTTTCAGGCAATTTTTCTAATTGTATTCCCGAGAATATCTCTTTTTTATATTTATCATAATCTTCCTGCCCCATTAAATTGATTAAAGATTGAGTAAAGTTCCTGTCTTCATCAGGATACACGTATTGTACATCTTTAAGATTTGTAAAATAGCCATTCATAATTTTCATTGCCTCATCGTTAAAGAAGAAATCAATAGCAGTAGTAAGGCGTATCACAGCCGAATCAATGCGCATATAATTGATCACTTGTCCATGCGTATTAAAGTCAACACGTCCCAATTTGGCGCCTATATCTATGGCGCCTTCACCAATGGAGATACAATCATTGTTATAAAGCGATATAATATTTCCGGGGATTTGAGGGTTTTTAAGTTTTTCTAAACTGGCTGCTTGAAAGGCTTTTTTGGCATTATTATATGTAATAAAACCCGAAGAGGTTATATATTCCGAATCGTTTATCTGATCTTTGGCGCCACCGAAACAAGTATAAATTCTGCCGGAAATATTAGAAGAAGCTATTGCCACAGTAGCAACATGATCGTTAACATCGCGTGATTTGTTATCTAATTCAATAAAAATATTGTGTGGATCAATTGTTTGATTCACTCTCAGCGGCGTCGGTTTGAATCTATAACAATCATGAAACATGGAAACACCACCCGAAAAGTTCAAAAATTTTTGTAAACTGTTTAGTTCTACACTTCCGCTAAAACCAAAATTAGGACTTAGCGTAAAATCAGCTTCTGGTTTAACAGACGCCACTCCTTTTGTAGCTTTGAAATGCCAAATTGAGTCGAAATGAATAACTTGCGTTTGTTTGTAAGCATCCACATAATCATAGTCGCCGCTACCTCTGAAATTGTCGCCATCTTCAATTTGGACATTACAATTATAGAGTTCATGATACATATTTTCTCGTGAAGCTAAAATCCTTGCATGTTTGAGTTGCTGAAAGGCAGCTTTTTGACCAATATAAACTTTGCCATTATCGGGAATAATTGCTGCATCCCCAATCGGAATATGGCGTACTCCCCGCGCTACAAGTTCATTTTTTTCGAAATCAAAATCTAACTCTTGCAAATTAAAACTGATCCCTCTCCTACCCTGCTCAATTGTTGCAAGTATATTACCTTTGCTATTCATTTTCACTAACTCTCTTGCCAGCGTATTATTAATATCAACCGCTTTGTACGGGTCATCCCATTTGAAACAAATTTGATTTTTATCAATAGGATTCCATGTAAATTCCTGCACTTCTGCTTTAAACCCATTGTTGATAAAACTCACTTCCTGAAGTTGCTCCGAGAAGAACTCTCCTTTTCGGGTTTCAAAATTAATCTTAGCCAAATAATGATTGGCAGTAAAGCAAGATAATTTTTCATTTTTATTATCAAAAATGCGTAGCCCTGCATCTTGCGCTTCTACGGCATGATGTTTAAAAGTCATCAACTTAGATTGCAGTTCAGCGCGTTTAAAGTTCAATATTCCATTTCCCATTAATTTTTTATTGGACAGCGTAAAAGTGCCATCAAACGAACTTTCTTTATAGATAGTAAAAGGTGTTTTTTGAGAAGTAACATGCATTTCGTTTTTATACGGTTCAAAAAAAAGTTGGGCATGTTTTGTGGATGTTTCCGGATATTCTACAGTAGAGCGCTGTGCTTTAATATTAAAACTCTTTGCATCTCCACGAACAGATTGAAGATAAAAAACCAAGCTATCGCTTTCTGTGGTAGATGTTAAGTATTTAATTTGCCCTTTTCCGCGCAGCCCTTTGTTCGACAAGTCAATTGCATTATAATAATGTGCCACCCCACCATACATGGGGATGCCCGAATTATCTGTAACATGGTGAAACCCGAGAGAGTTATCAGATTGTAGTTTAAGGGGTTCATGAATATCAGGAAAAATCCCCCCCGATACCAATCTGCCTGGTATCTTCGTTTCAGCAATATTAAAATTATCTAAGTTTCTGATAATAAAGTAATCAATCAAGAAATAGAAAGTTTCTCTTTTATATTCTGCATTCAGAATAAAAGGTTGATCAAAATAGACTTTTCCGCCACCACGACTTTCAAAAATCGGATAATCGGGGAGTATTTTATTACCGCTTTTATTTTTCGGGTCATCAATAAATAGAGTTCCCGACACATCTTCCACCACATTTTTCACTTTTATTAAAGGATGGTCTCCGTACATATCTTTCGGTCGTGATTTATCTTCAGAGAACATGACCATAGAATCAATTTGTGGCATAAAGAGCTGAAACTTATCATAATCGAAGCTACAATTTCGCGCCACAAAGTCGAACAGACCACCTATTACACGCCCTGAAAAATGCAAATCTCTGTTTTTCTTTACCGTTACTTTTTGATTGGCAGGATATACATTTACAATACTGGCATCGCTGAGTACAAAAAATTCACAATCATAAATATTCAGGTCGAAATTATCCATATTTAAGACAGCAAAGTGCGATTTAGACTCCCAGTAAAGATTGTCATAATCGCGTCTTTTTGATTCATTGTTTAAATAATGCGCTAATTTGCTTTTATAGGAAACGATCTCCGCTTTGAGGTCATAATCAACAAACCCTTGAACTGTATAATCTATCAACAAAGAGGTGATGTCGGTTTTTGATCGTTTAAAGGCACTCAAAACGTGTACCAAGGGGATAGGCTGAAACGAATGAGTTTGAAAGAGTTCCCAAAGTTGAAGCATTGGGTTTTTTTCGTTATACCCCTTATTTTGCCGCATAATGGCAGCATCAAAAAAATCTTGTGACAAAAAATAGGCAGATTTATTCAAACTTTGAAACAACATTTGCCGAAATTCAAGCGTTGGCAGGCTCATTTTCCAAAAAATAGCGTCAGCATTAATTTCCAATTTATGATAGGAATCAAAAAAAGGCGATCTCCCTAATCCATTTGTAGTTTTAGCTATCCAAAGCTCCTTTGAGACGGGGTTGTAAGTAAATTCTGCACAAGGGTGATAAATAGAGTCGGCGCCTAAATAGACGACAATATAGGCTTCTTGCGCCACAATCAATTCAGGGTGAAATGTAAATGCAGGAGCTTCAATTTTTACCATCGGTTTTCTGTCAACGAAGATATAAAGTTGTTGTAAATCTTCATTGTATTGAACGTTAGGATATTTCTGTTGCGCAGAAATTGTTAATAGAAAAAGAGAAAAACAAAAAAGAAGGACAGCATGTTTCATTAGAGTTCCCCTTTCAATGCTAAAAATTCAAATTTTGCTTTTAACAATTGCATTAAATGCACCTCCTGATTGATAAGCGATTGCAATTCGTCGTTTTGTTGTTTAATGAAATCGTATGCTGTAATCATTCCATTAAGCAATTGTACTTTAGATGTTTCAGTAATAGTTTTATATTTAGCTCCAATTTGTTTATCCAATAAAATCAAATTTTCAATCTTTTGAATTTCGTTCCACTTCTCTTCAATAGCAATTTGGTTCGATTTTTCAAAGTCGCGTTCCTGACTCTCTACAATCTTCTTTTGCATGTTAATAATATTGGCTACTCCGGTGGTTTTTACCCATTCAATGACGGGAATAGTGAATTTTATTCCAAAGATATAACTCCACTCAAATTTATTAGAGAAAATATTATAAGTAGGTCTTCCATAGCCACCGGATGCAAAAAAAGTAAAACTTGGCAAACTGTTGGATAAATGAAATTTACGTTGATATTCCAATCCTTTTTTACAGTAATCGAAAATGGAAAACTCTAAACGGGAAGAGGATCTGTTTTTTTCTATTCGCGGCACTTCCGGAATTACCAAAGAAGCGCCATGTAGATTTTTTCCGGTGATAATTGACAATGAAGCAATTAGAGATTCTATAGTGGAAGCCAATTCTCCTTTTTGTTGTTCAATTTTAAGTGCTTCCAACTCTAATTGCGCTACGGCATTGCCATATACCACCCCACTCGCCAAAAGCTTTCTAAGTTGAATTAATTGTTCCTCTATTGTATTTTCAACACTGGAAAGCAGCAAAATTTGTTTTTCTAAAATCAACAAATTCAAATATATGGAAATGATTTTTTCTTTAAGCGCATTAATAGAAAGGTCTAACTTGTTAATTTCCGATTTATTCATCATTCTTTCATATTGCCGCGCATTGAGCAATTTTGAGCCAGCATAGATTACCTGTTGAAAGTCTAAATAAACGCCATAATGATCTTTAGAAAGTTTATCTACCCAGTCCACCTCTAATTGCGGCACCTGCGATTGGTAGCTAACATGCCCGTTGATTTCCAAAGAAGGGAACAAGTGAGAAGCGGCGTCATCTAACTTTACTTTAAGCAGTTGGGTATTCAATTCTTTTTGTACATTGGCAGATGATTGGGAGATTGCCCACTCCTGACATTGCTCTAAAGTAACCACCGTTTGCGAAGAAACGATAAAGGGTGTCAGAAGAAAAAGAATCGTAAAATATTTTTTCATACGCTCCAAGAAAACGGGTAGCAAAAATAGAATGTTTTTGCAATAAATTGATGAATGAAATCTATTTTTTAGTTACACTCTAAAATGCCCTCAGTTAAAAATAAAATACGCTTCGCCACTGCAGCCGTTTCCTCTGCATGTGTTACCATTATTATTGTGGTTTGCAGTTCTTTGTTCATTTTTGCCAGAAGTAAAGCAACATTACGTGCATTTTTTGCATCAAGCTGCCCTGTCGGCTCGTCTGCCAGTAGCAGTAAAGGTTTCATAATCAATGCACGGCACAAGGCAACACGGCAAGCTTCCCCACCTGAAAGCATTTCAGGGTATTGTTGGGCAACGGATATGATGCCTGTCAGTTCCATCAATTGTTTAGCATAGTCTATTTGCAACTCTTCTGTTTAATTCTGGAAAGCCAAAGTAGGCAATAATATGTTTTCTAATGCAGTAAGTTGGGGCATCAAACAATGATCTTGAAATACAAATCCTAAGTATTGATTGCGAATGGTGGAATAGTCCATACTAGGGGTATTGATTTCGGTACCATTGAACAGATAACTTCCTGTATCAGGTGGAAGTAAGGTTCCTAAAATGGAGAGTAAAGTGGTTTTTCCAGATCCAGAGGCACCTTTAATGGCAATAAAATCTCCTTTTTCAATCATTAAGTCTATGCCACGCAACACATAATTGAATGAATTTGCATAGAAACAATTCCTGTTTTAGTACATACTAACAATTTATTTTTGCAGATGACCGGCGCCCCCTCACCAGCCTTTCCTTTCAGCAGATATTCCCATGCAATTGCACCTTCTTTACGCTTCATGGCATATACCTTTTGGTCATCTGAAACCACAAACACCATTTTATCAGAAACTGCAGGGACTGAGACAAATGCACTGTTTTCATTGCGTAACCAGCCATCACATCCGCCCCATACAACATAGTTATCATATTGTGCTACAGCTCCATTGATATAGTACCTCGATTCAAAACGCTTAATTTCTTCTCCTGTTTTACTATCAATGATGTACAAAAAATGATCGTAACTCCCCACAATGATGAAATCTTTGCCGCCAATGGGCACCCAGTTTGGCGAAGCGACAATTTGCCCCAAAGTTTCAAAGTTCCACAAAATGTCCTGTTTTTCTAATGATATGGCGCACAGTTTTCCATCTATCCTTCCAATATATAATACCGAATCGTGCACCATCGGAGGCGCATCCACTGCAGTTTCCATTTCAAAATCGAACACCTGCTCGCCTTCACTATTTACACCAAAAATTCGCCCACGACTGCTACTCCAGTACGCCACTCCATTAAAAACTACAAGTGAAGAGCGTGTATTGACATTGCTTTGAAACGTCCATAAGAGCGCAGGATTATCAGACAGAGAAACACTAGTACAAGCTGTGAGGGATGGGTTTCCTCTAAAGATATTCCAATCTGTAGAAAAAGATTCTTCTTCGTTTGTAGTATATGCGCATGCAAAAAAAATTATGAAAAATAATGTTAATATAATTTTCAAAAGAGTCAAAATTTTCATATTAAATATTCTCTTTCAAAAAGATCAGTGGTTTGACACAGGTGGGTTTATGCAATTTTGCTGCGAAGATATATATTTCGTTTTTTTTTTTCAAAATTTCCCTTATTTTTATTTCTTTGCGCTCAATTTCTTAACCCCATTTTTATGAGCGAAAAAAACCTACCCATTGAAGAACAGGAGATTCATCTTCCCGAGAATGCTTACAGTGAGCTGAAAGAGGGTGAAACCTACAATCCCATTTTGTTAAACAGTAAAAAATACCCCGAAATCAACGCATGGACGGTGATTTGGGGTATCTTAATGGCAATAATTTTCTCTGCCGCAACTGCCTACTCTGGCTTGCGTTTTGGGCAGGTGTTTGAAGCTGCCATCCCCATTGCCATTATTGCAGTGGGTATTTCTACGCTGGCGCGCAGAAAAAGTCCGTTGTCTGAAAACGTGATTATTCAATCTATCGGCGCAAGCTCCGGTGTGATTGTAGCAGGGGCAATTTTTACGCTGCCCGCTATCTACATTATTAAAGAAACCGACCCTGCGCTGGGTGCGGAGATTCAAGTGAATTTCTTCCAAATTTTCTTGGCTTCGCTGTTTGGCGGCTTTTTGGGGATTCTGTTCCTCATTCCGTTCCGCAAATATTTTGTCTCTGAAATGCACGGCAAATACCCATTTCCCGAAGCTACCGCAACTACCGAAATATTGGTTTCGGGCGCAAAGGGCGGAAATCAAGCCAAATTGTTGCTTATTTCAGGCTTAGTGGGCGGTATTTACGACTTCTTAATGACCAACTTCCAATGCTGGGCGGAAAATATCAGCTCGCGTTTTACCGAATTGGGAACTCAATTAGCCACCAATTATAAGTTTGTGTTTAAAATGAATGCCGGCTCCATTCTGTTGGGCACCGGTTTTCTTATTGGATTGAAATACACCACTATAATTTGTGCAGGCTCATTCCTTTCATGGTGGTTTATTGTGCCGCTGCTGGGTCAATATGGCGCTATGCCCGACGGCACGCTGATGAGCAGTTTGGAGCCAGAGCTTATCTTCTCGCAATTTGTGCGTTACATCGGTATCGGCGGTATTGCCATGGCGGGAATTATTGGCGTTATCAAATCTGCCGGTGTCATCAAAACTTCGTTTGGCGTGGTTTTTACTTCGCATAAAAAATCAGGTGATGAACAAACAAAAGTAGCACGTACACAAAAAGATATTTCTATGCGCATTATCCTTTTCGGATTTTTGGCGGTAGCAATAATGATTGTTGTATTCTTCTTAACCGGCGGGCTTTCCATGAGTCTCTCTCAAACATTGATAGGATTGTTAGTCATCTTTATCTTTGCTTTTTTGTTTACAACGGTTGCGGCAACCGCCATTGCTACGGTGGGCACAAACCCCGTTTCGGGAATGACTATGATGACGCTGATTCTGTCGTCGTTCATTCTCTCTGCCGTAGGTTTACAAGGCGGCACCGGCATCATCACAGCGTTGGTAGTGGGGGGCATTGTATGTTCGGCGCTGGCTATGGCAGGCGGCTTCATCACCGACTTGAAAATTGGTTATTGGATTGGCTCAACCCCTATTAAACAGCAAGCGTTGAAGTTTGTCGGCACGTTAGTTTCTGCATTAACGGTGGGTTTTGTGATTATGATTCTTTCAAAAGCTTACGGTTACACGGGCGATAACGCATTGGTCGCTCCGCAGGCAAACGCAATGGCTGCCATTATCAAACCTTTGATGTTTGGCGGACAAACCCCATGGCTACTCTACATTATCGGCGCTATTTTGGCGATTCTTTTAGACCGCATCGGCATTCCGGCATTGGCATTCTCGTTGGGGATGTTTATTCCGTTGCAACTAAACATTCCATTGCTGGTAGGCGGATTTTTGGCATGGTTGGTAAGCACAAGAAGCAAAGACGAACTGATTAACAAGGCACGCAGAGAAAAAGCCACCCTCATTGCTTCGGGATTATTGGCGGGAGGCGCCATCTTCGGCGTTATCAGCGCCATTTTGAAGTATGCAGGTGCAGAGGCTAAAATGTCTGCTTCTTATATTGATTCTATGCCGTTTAATGTACTCTCTATCGTAATGTTTGTGGGCTTGTGTATCTATTTAGTTTGCCATTCTAAGATAAAAAAAGTATAAACCTAATAAACAGAGAAATATGACAGATAAACAGGAATTTGGACGCAGGGGCGAAGCTATCGCCCTTGCGTTTTATAAAGATAACGGATACACCATTTTGGAACAAAATTGGCAATCCAATCATTTAGAAGTAGATATCATTGCAAAAAATGAAGAATATATTATTTTTTGCGAAGTAAAAGCGCGTTCTGGAGCGGCGCTCATAGAACCACAGGCTTCCGTTACACCACAAAAGCAGCGCAACCTGATCCATGCTGCCAATCATTATGTGTTAAAACATCGCATTGCATTGGAGGTGCGTTTCGATATTGTTGCTATTACGCTTCAAGGCGAACAGCATCATTTGGAGCATATTCCTTTTGCGTTTGGACCAAAATGGTAGGGAGAAGGTAAATCGTCTAATGGACTTTTGATACTGCCCAATTGGCAATTACTCACTTTAGCATAGATTTCTGTAGTTTTGATATCCTTATGTCCTAACAGTTTTTGTATGAACACCATATCTGTTCCACATTCTAACAAATGGGTAGCGTAGCTGTGCCGCAGCCCATGAATTCCCACGGTTTTATTGATTTTTGCTTTTTTCATAGCATTCTTAAAAACAGTTTGTACACTACGAATAGAATATTGCCCACCATATTGACCTTCAAACAAATATATTTTTGGACGATATATTTTGTAATAATTTCGCAAATCATCAAGTATGGATGAGGGAAGCGTAACATATCGGTCTTTTTTGCCTTTGGCGGCTTCTATATGAACGAGCATTCGGTTACTGTCAATATCGGTAATTTTCAGATTCACAATTTCGCTGACACGCAAACCCATACCATAACACAATTTAAGCATAATTGAGTGTTTAAGATTCCTTATTTGAGCAAAAAGTTTGACGATATCGTTTTTGCTAATCACCTTAGGCAAAGAAGATTTCTTTTTTGGGCGAGGAATCTCTTCAAAAAAAACCTTTTCGCGGTGTAATACTTGTTCAAAGTAGAATTTTACGGCATTAATACGACTGTGGATCATATTTTCCGAAAGTTTTAAT
>JGI24696J40584_12961357_pt1 | contig 14163 bp, 1 predicted proteins | sample TergutCo191P4_FD_40584 | JGI IMG/M metagenome (IMG submission 40584)
GAGCAGGAGCGCTGCCCACAGCACCGAAACCACCCTAACCCTCAACCTTCCGGTAGGTATTTACATCATTCGCAATTATAATAAAGAGGCGAAGGTTACGATTGTCAAGTAGGGATCTATATTTTCTGAAAATAAAATGAGGGTGACTTAAAAGACAAGTTACCCCAAAGTGAAATATTTTTCATTTTACTCCAAAAAATCCTCTCAGAAAGAATGAATTTATCCTTTTTTTGCAAAAAATCTCGATTATTCATTTTTTTAATACTTTTGCTGCCATTTAATTTATTACCCAATAATTATGAAAAAAATCTATTTTTTTATTTTGGCTATATTGTTACTGGGTGCACTTTCCACTCGGGCACAAAACACTGACGGAACCGAATTTTGGTTAACCTTTGGAAAAAATTATCTTTATTCTTACAATGATGTTGATTTACAGATACGTATTATGAGTAGAGAACTACCTACTCAGGTAACCATTGAGTTCACTGCTTTGGGAACTTCTGAGTCTTTTGTGGTACCTCCATGGGGCGTCTATACCTATCCTTTGAAGAATAGTGAAAAGGAGGCAGTTTACAATACAGTAGATGGCACGTCCGAGCGAAGTATTCGTATTACGAGCGAATATCCCATTACAGCATACGCCCTAAATCAAGGTTTGAATAGCACTGATGCCACCAATCTGTTGCCGGTATCAGCTTTGGGTACAAACTATTATCAGATATCGTACCAGCCTATGGGAAGTGTTTCTGAGAAAGATGCCTACGCCGTTGTAGCCACAGAAGATAATACGGAACTTTCTCACAATGGAACTGTTTTAGGAACACTGAATACCGGATGGGTTTATTACAAAACTTCAGAAACTGATATGACCGGTGCACACGTAACGACTAATAAACCTGCGGCTTTCTTTGCACTTAATCAGAACGCCATGGTTCCAAACCCATCTTCAGTTCCTTCTGGCGACTGTTTGATGCAACAATTAGCGCCGGTGCACACCTGGGGTAAAACTTTTTTGGTGCCGGTTTCAAATGAAACTAAAGACCGGTTACGTATTGTGGCATCGCAAAACAATACGCATATTAGCCAAACAGGAGGCGTCATTCAAACTGTATCCGGAGGACAAACAGGTCTCACTTTGCAGGCAGGTCAATTTGTGGAATTAGAAGTTGAGTTGACTAAAAACGGATGTTATCTCACAGCGGATAAACCGGTTGGAATTTGTAGTTATCTTACTTCAATGAATTATGTGTTGCCTAATTCTTCTGATCCTGCTCAAGTTTGGCTACCCTCCATAGAGCAAATCACATCGGAAGGCATGATTTCTCCGTTTATACCCAGCGGAAGTTCTAACTTAGTCGAACACTATGCCTTAGTCATTACGCCTACTGCTAAGAAAGAGGAGACAACATTGTCTATTGGAGGGGGAACACCTGCCCATTTTACTGGTGACTGGAAAAACAACTCTACCTCAGGAATCTCATTCTGTTCTTTTCAAATGACTAACCCTACTGCTGTATATCATTTTACAAACCCGAAAGGGATTATTGTTATGGGGTATGGAAAAAGCAAGGGAATAAACCTTGCCGAATCGTACTACTATTTGGGATATTCTGCCATGCGTACTTTGTCTTCCGCATTTTATGCCAACAATGTACACTATCAAGATTTGCCCGATACTATGTTTTGTGAACATACCATTAATATCACCACTGTATTTGCAGAAATTGAGAAAGTAACCTCTATAAACTGGTATATTAATGATGTGTTACGACCTGAGTTGGCAAATCTGTTCTCTTGGACTGATAATTTTCCTTCGGGAGTAGATACTATTAAGATGAGTGTTAATTTTCAGGATGGAAGTACCATAGTGCGTGAATCTATTTTACGCATTGGCGCCATCATTACCACTTCCGTATCTCCTGCAGGGTATGGCACGGCAACCGGAGATGGTTGTTTTGAGCCTGGTGATGCAGTTACGGTAATTGCCACCCCCAATGGTAACTATACGTTTTTGGGCTGGACCGTTAATGGCGATACGATCTCTACAAGTGCTACCTATAACTTTACCGCAACAACCTCATTGAATTTAGTTGCCAATTTTGTGCATGAAGTCTATACCATAACTTTATTGAAAGATCCGGATAGTGGCGGCTCGGTTGCCGGAGCAGGCGAGGTTCTTCGCGGCGCCCTCCATACCGTAACAGCTACACCCAGCATATACTATAATTTTGTTGAATGGACAACTGAAAATGATTCTTTTGTTTGCGACAGTACCTCTCATAAATTTACCGTATGGGAATCTTGCACTTTGGTGGCTAAATTTACCCCAAAAAAATACAACATTACCGTAACGGAAAATGATCTTGCAATGGGAACCGCTTGCTGCGACACCACGAATATTGAATACGGAACCTATTATACCGTAACGGCAGTACCCGAACCGCACTATGTTTTTGAATACTGGAGCGAGGGCGATACTGTTCCTGTATCTCTTAATGCTACCTATACGTTTTTAGTGGAGCGCTCTTACAATTTGGTGGCAAACTTTAAGGCTGAGATCCTTAGTATAACCCTAATTGCTAACCCATCAACAGGAGGTAATGTTTATGGTAGCGAGAATAATATTACTTATGGAGAAGAGAGAACCGTTAGGGCTGTCCCTTTCTTGAACTCTAATTTTATTTGCTGGTCTGACGAAAACGGCGATTGTGTTTCTTACGATTCTGTTTATACATTTATCGTTGAACACTCTGTAACTTTAGTGGCTAATTTTACCCTGAAAAGTTATACTATTACCGTTGTTCCCAATGATGCGGCAGGTGGTACGTGTACCGGCGGCGGCAACTTCCTTCATGGAGCAGAGATCTCTGTAACGGCAACTCCGGTTGGCTTTTATCAATTTGTTGAATGGAGAGAAGACACTGCCCGTGTTTCAATAGAGAGTACTTATACTTTTACCGTAACCCGCTCCCGCGATTTGGTGGCAATTTTTGAACCCTACAGCTACAGCATTGACCTGATGGTGCATCCTACGGAAGGAGGAATCGCTGTTGGTGGAGGAGACCATATCGCCTATGGAGATACTGTAACCGTTTTGGCTATCCCCAACGACAATTATGTTTTTGACAGGTGGACTGTCGACAGTATAAACGGAGCAGTGGTATCTAACGACATTAAATATAAATTTAACGTAACACGCTCCTGCCTTTTAATCGCACACTTTACACCCAAGACCTATACTATTACCGTATCAAGAAACCTGCCGGCAGGGGGTACGGTAACAGGAGATGCTACCAATCTTTCTTACAATCAAAATCATACTGTATTGGCAACCGTTAACCCTAACTACTATTTTGTAGGCTGGAAAGAAAAAGACTCTACAACGGTTATTTCCACTTTGCTTCAATATGATTTTCCCGTTACTCGCTCTCTTCATTTGGTGGCTCACTATGCGCTAAATACTTACCTCATCACGTTAGAAGCTTATCCTGTTGCCGGTGGTTCGGTTTCCGGCGCCGGAATTTTTGCATTTGGAGATACTGTAATCGCTTCGGCTGTTGCCAGTCCATATTTCTATTTTGTAAATTGGACAGAAAACGACACGGTAGTTTCCACAGATGCCAATTTTATTTTTTCTGCAACTCATTCGCGCCATTTGGTTGCCAATTTTAGCTATCAAGATTTCAAAGTTGAGTTATTTGCGGCTCCAGTCATTGGCGGTACGGTTTCAGGAGGTGGCGCGAACATTCCTTATCTGTCGAAAATAATCATATCAGCAACGCCTGAACCATGTTACGATTTTAAGTGCTGGACACGCGATGGCGATACCATCTCTACAACAGCCATCGACACATTGATCGTAACCCAAAATCAAACATTAATAGCCCATTTTGTAAAAAAAGTATATGTCGTAACGGCATCCGTATTTCCGGTGGCAGGGGGCACTGTTTCTATTACCACCGAATATGTGCCTTGCGGAAACACATTAACCGTAATTGCAACTCCCTACATGAACTCCGAATTTATTAACTGGACCATCAATGGTGTTCCTGTTTGTAACGACTCTATTTATTCATTTACTGTAACAAATTCCTGTCATTTGGTTGCCAATTTTAACGCGATCACCTACACGGTCAATCTGTCGGCAGATCCTCCATTCATAGGAGGTACTGTTACAGGCGCCGGCACCTATCCTCAGGGATGGGATCTTACCGTAAGAGCGCACGCCAATCCGGAATTTATATTTGAAAAATGGACTGAAAACGGGGTAACGGTTTCAACAGATACTGCCTACCAGTTTACAGTAGATAACAACCGTACTTTGGTAGCGCATTTCGTTACGCAAACGTTCGATATTGTATTATCTGCCGACCCATCCACAGCAGGAAATGTTGCCGGTGGCGGCACGAACATTCCTTACAATACAGTGGATACCGTAACGGCAACTCCAAACTTACATTATGTTTTTGACAGTTGGACGGAAGAGGGCTATCCGGGTACTGTTTCTTTAAATTCGGTTTACAGTTTTTCCGTAACGCGATCCCGTCATTTAATAGCAAACTTTATCCTTGAATCGCACGAAATTACGCTGACGCCAAATATTCCGGCAGGAGGCGCGTTGCAAGGCGCCGGAATGGTTTCTTATGGAATGCCCACAACCATCAAGGCTATTCCAAATCCTGATTTTATTTTTCTACACTGGGCAAGAGACAGCATCAACGGACCTGTGTTTTCTTCTGCTTCTATTTTTTCATTTACCGTAACGGAGTCGCTACATTTGGTGGCTATTTTTAAACTCAAATCATACAACGTTTCCGTATTGGCATATCCCACTGCAGGAGGAACGGTCTCCGGCGGCGGTCTGGATATCTCCCATGGAACCAACGTCTCCATAGCGGCATCAACCAACGAGTGTTTCGATTTTGTAAACTGGACAGAAGGAGACAGCATAGTGGCAACAACCCCTGTTCATTCCTTTACCGTAACAGCATCGCATACATTTGTGGCTAACTTTACGCAAAAGGTATATGCTGTTACTACATCGTCAAATCCACCTCAAGGAGGTATTACTTCCGGTGGCAGCGCCAATATCTACTGCGGAGCCAATATCACCGTTTCGGCTATCCCCCACCCAGGATACCAATTTGTTAACTGGACAAAAGAGGGCGTCTCTGTTTCCAACGACTCTATTTATACTTTTATGGTAAAAGATTCCTGCCATTTGGTGGCTAATTTTGTGCTAAAAACTTACAATATCTACTTGGAACCAAGTCCACTTGCCGGCGGTTTTGTCTCAGGGGGAGGCACTTATGCTTATGGCGATACCATCACCGTACGTGCTAAAGCCAATCCGGAGTATAAATTTGAAAAATGGACTGAAAATGGAGTAACCGTCTCAACCGACACTGTCTATAGATTCATTGTAACGGGGAGTCGCTACTTAATTGCTCATTTTATTACAAACACATTCGACATTACGCTGGAAGAAAACCCACCGGCAGGAGGAACAACCTCCGGCGGCGGTCTGGATATTCCTTACGGAACAACAGTAAACTTAACGGCTACTCCAAACTTACATTATGTTTTTATTAACTGGACAGAAGATGGCGATACCGTTTCAACAAGTCCCTATTTATCATTTCCGGCAACTCGCTCCCGCCATTTAGTGGCTAACTTTGAATTGGAAAAACTCAGCATTAACCTGTTGCCGAGTCCTTACGTTTACGGTACCGTTATCGGCGGCGGAAACAATATTTCTTACGGAACAACAATAAACATATTGGCTCAACCCAACTTTAACTGTACGTTCAAAAACTGGACTATACAAGGCACCAGCAGTGTGATTTCCGCTGATGCTTTTCATACATTTACAGTTACCGAATCGCTTACCCTTCTCGCTAACTTTGAACTGAAAACTTTCAATATTACAACATCTTCAGAACCTCCTCAAGGGGGAACCACTTCCGGTGGCGGAATGAATATCCCCTACGGGGAAATGGTACCCATTGTGGCAATACCCAATCCAAACTATCACTTTGTTGGTTGGACGGAAGATACTATACCGGGGTTTATATCAACGGATAGCGCTTTTAGTTTTCCCGCACACCACTCTCTGAATATGGTGGCGCACTTTGCGTTAGATACCTACACCATCACGCTGGAGGCAATTGCAGCGCATGGGGGAACGGTAACAGGAGGAGGTGTCATTGAATTTGGAACTGATACAACCATCATGGCAGTAGCGAGCCCCTTTTTCTCTTTCAGAAACTGGACCATAGACACACCCAATGGACCGGTCTTCTCACTTTTATCGGTAGATACATTTTCTGTTACCCAATCGCTTCATTTGGTTGCCAATTTTATTGCCGACACTTTCAGCATCCGTTTATCGGCAAATCCATACGAAGGAGGTACTGTCTCCGGCGGTGGCACAGGAATTCCCTACTTAACGGAAATAGAAATCACGGCAACTCCCAACGAATGTTACGAGTTTGTAAACTGGACAACTGCAGCAGGCGATTTGTTTTCTACAGACTCTGTTTACTCATTCTTCGTAACCGAAACCCTTGATTTGGTGGCTAACTTTGCCATCAAAACCCAAAATATTTTAGCATCTGTCAGCAGTGGCGAGGGCGAAATTTCGCCCGAAGGCAACACCCCTCTTTCCTGCGGCGATACGATCACCTTCACCTTTATTCCAGAAATGTGTTATCGTATTGACAGTGTATTCATAGATGGTGTTCCTAATCCTGATGCCGTTGAAGACGGTTTTTACATTTTTGAAAATGTTACGGATGATCATACGATTTCCGTACACTTTGCGCTTACCAACTTTACTATTACGGCTTCTGCCGGCGCGAACGGAACGATCAGTTCTTCCGGAACAATCGATGTGGGTTGTGGCAATGACACTACCTTTTACTTTACGCCCAACGACTGCTTCAGGATAGATCAGGTATTGGTTGACGGCATAAATGATGAGGATGCTGTAGAAAATGGAAGCTATACTTTTGAAAATGTTTCAGACGATCATACCATTGCCGTTTCTTTTGTGAAAAAAACTTTCACGGTTACTACAGCTACTGACCCGTTGGGAGGAGGCATTACCTCAGGGGATGGCACCGGCATTCTTTGTGGAACAGAAGTAATCATATCGATAATTCCTACAGAATGTTATCATTTTGTAAACTGGACCAAAGATGGAAATATAGTCTCTACTGCTCAAACTTTCTCCTATTTGATAACAGACTCTTCACATTTCATTGCCCACTTTACACAAGAATACTATGATATTACCACATCGGCAAGTCCAATTATTGGAGGTACCACTTCGGGCGACAGTCTCCAAATTCCTTGCCGCACTGATATTATCGTTCATGCCGTTCCCAACATTGGCTATATCTTTACCCATTGGACAAAGAATGACACCCTTGTTTCTACGGATGCAGATTATACGCTTACTGCCATGGATTCTTATGAATTGGTGGCTCATTTTGAAGAGAAAAACTATACTGTAACCTTGTGTAAAGTTCCATTTATAGGGGGGCAGGTTTTAGGAGATGGCATCTATCCACGGGGAGATACAGCTACTATAGAGGCTTTCCCCAATCCGGAATATCAATTTGTTTGCTGGATAGAAGACGGGGATACGGTTTCTAAAAACTTCCAACATTCCTTTACTGTAGAGTCGGATAGAACTTTGTGCGCCCATTTTACAATAAAAAAACTTAACATTACCTTAGAGGCAAAACCGGTGGCAGGCGGTACGGTTTCCGGCGGCGGCACCAATATTCTTTACGGAAGTCATACCAATATATTTGCTGAGGCTGACACCAATTACTATGTTTTTGTAAACTGGACAGAAGACAGTGTTGTGGTTTCCACAGCGTCCAATTTTTCATTCATCGTTTCCAAATCCCGTCATTTGGTTGCTAACTTTAAACTGAAAACCTATAACATCATCGCATTGGCAACTCCTGGGGGCACAGTGGGTGGCGGCGGCTATAATATTTCACTTGGAGAACAAACCTCTGTACATGCATATCCCGACCCAATCCACGATTTTATAGAATGGAGAGAAGGCGCCTTAGTAGTATCCACAGACAAGGATTATTACTTTACCGTAGAAAGATCCCGTACGCTGGTGGCTATTTTTGAACCCAAAACATACGAAATTTCTACAGTGCCATCTCCAGCTGTTGGCGGATATACCACCGGCGATGGAACCTTCTCGTATGGAGCGTTTGACACGATCCAAGCTTTTGCGTATCCCAACTATCATTTTGTATGTTGGATGGAAGACACCACCATTATCTCTAATAATGCCGAATATATCTTCCCTGTAACCCGATCCCGAGAGCTAACGGCTATTTTTGCTCTTAATACATTTACCATTACCTTAGAGGCAAATCCACCGCAAGGCGGTGTTGTTTCCGGCGGAGGCGCCAACATTTCTTACGGCGCGGTAATCACCGTAGTAGCCGTAGCCAACCCGTTCTTCACATTTGTGAAATGGACGGAAGATGGCGTTTTTGTGTCCGATGATTCCAGCTTTAGTTTTCCGGTAACCAAATCACGACACTTAGTGGCGCACTTTATATGCGAAACGTTCAACATTACGGTATCGGCAAATCCGCCACAAGGAGGCACTGTGTCTGGCGGCGGTACCGATATCCCTTATTTAACAGAGGTTACCGTTACGGCAGTTCCGAACGCTTGCTACAATTTTACATGCTGGACAGTAAATGGCGATACGGTTTCAACTAACATGATCTATAAGTTTGATGCTACTGAAGATCTTGATTTGGTAGCTAATTTTGTAGTAAAAAAATTCAGAATTACCGCTTCGGCAAACCCGCCGGCAGGAGGTATTCTTTCCATAGACACCGCTTATGTTGATTGTGGGACGCTGTTTGAAATTGTAGCCACCCCCAACGTGGGCTATCAATTTATAAACTGGACGAAAGATGGCATGCCCGTTTCCCCAGATTCTCTTTATCAATTTTTGGTAACTGATTCCTGCGATTTGGTGGCTAATTTCGAGTATGTAACCTACACCATCATCCTTTATGCAAGTCCGTTTGGAAGCGGGCAAACTTATACCAGCGGCGTCTATCCTTTAGGAAAGCTACTCAACGTAAATGCTATTGCCAACCCTGAATTTGAGTTTGTGAACTGGACAGAAGACACCGTAGAGGTTTCTTCAATTGCCAACTTTTCATTTACCGTGAACTCCGATAGAATCTTAACGGCGAACTTTATACCGAAAAAATTCAAGGTTATGTTAACTTGGGATCCTCTGCCGGGTGGAAGCGTGCAGGGCGGCGGCACAGACCTTCCTTACGATACGGTAATTACCGTGAAGGCTATTCCCAACCCGCACTTCACCTTTAGCCACTGGGAGGAAGAGCCTGTGGGAGCTGTTTCTTATAGCCCCAATTACACCTTCCCCGTAACAAAATCACGCGATCTCAAGGCAATCTTTAAGCCGGATGCTTGCAACATTACACTCTCTGCCAACATACCGGGCGGCACACTTTCCGGAGGCGGCAATAACATTCCTTTCGGAACGCCGGATACCTTGAGGGCTTTACCATTTCAGGACTATTCGTTTGAATGTTGGAAATATGACAGCATTAACGGACAAACCGCTTCAACATCTTACGAACATATATTTACCGTTACCCAGTCGCGCCATTTTGTGGCAATCTTTAGACCTAAAAACTGTAACATTCTGGTATCTGCCAATCCGGGGGCAGGCGGCATAGCCTGGGGTGGAGGAACCAACATCCCTTATGGCTCAGACACAACCGTATTTGCCAGAGCTAACGCCAACTACGTTTTTGTAAACTGGACGGAAGATGGATACCCCGGTCATTTCTCTACAGATACTAATTATTCATTTGAGGTAACCCGCTCCCGTAATCTGATTGCGAACTTCAGGTTAGAGACCTACGATATAAACCTGACCGTTTCTCCACCGGCAGGCGGTTGGGTAGAAGGCGGTGGCACCAATATTCCTTTTGGAACGAAAGATACCATTAAAGCGCATCCTACCAATGAGTACGATTTTGCTTACTGGGCAAAAGACAGCGCCGGTGGTCCCATGTTTGCGCCGGATGCTGTTTATGGCATTACCGTAACCGAATCGCTGACGTTGGTGGCAATATTTACGCCCAAGTACTTCAACATAGAACTGTCGGCAAACCCAACGGCAGGTGGTGTAGTTACCGGAAGCGGCAATTATGCTTTTGAAGAAACGGTACAGATTTCGGCAGAAGCCAATACAAATTATGTCTTTGTAGAATGGGTGGAATTAATTAATGATACCTTAATACCGGTGTCTCTTGAGTCGGCAATTGAGTTTCCGGCAACCCGATCGCGCAAGCTGATTGCCAACTTCAGGTTTGAGGCATACAATGTAATTCTTGCAGTGTATCCGGAGGGAACCGGCGAAGCGGAAGAAACCGAATACAACATCTCGTGGGGATCCGAGAAAGAGATTAAGGCAACCCCCCACGAACAATACCACTTTGAAGGTTGGTGGAAAAATGGTCCTGACGGCACTTTGTTTTCTATAGATCAAACTCATAAATTTACTGTAACGGAATCGCTTTACCTTGTTGCCGTTTTTTCAAAGGAAAAACACAACATTACCTTAATTGCGGTACCCAACGATGGCGGTACCCTTCTGGGAGCAGGCAAGATATCGGACGGCGCAACGCATACCATAACGGCAATTCCCGATGGATGCTTCGACTTTATACACTGGACGGATGAAAAAGATTCGGTAATTACCGACTCTCTTAACTATACCTTTGTGGTTGAAGAAGACCGCACTTTCAAAGCGCACTTCAAAAAACACAACATCAATATTACTACCTCCGCAAATCCATTACAGGGAGGTATAGTAACCGGTGAATATCTTGACATCTTCTGCGGAAACAGAGTTACGGTAACCGCCACTCCTTATCCGGAATACAACTTTACAGGCTGGACTAAAAACGGTGAGATTGTGTCTTACGACACCGTATTTACTTTTGTTACCACCGAGTCGTGTCATTTGGTTGCCAACTTTGTTGCCAATAAATATATCATAACCTTGATGGCAGATCCACCCGACGAAGGTAGCGTTTCGGAAGGCGGCGAGGTGTCTTACGGCTCCGATTTCACTGCATCGGCATACCCGCGTACAGGCTTCAGCTTTATACATTGGACGGAAGACAGCGTAGTGGTTTCTACCGACACCAACTACATCTTTACGGTAGAAAGATCCCGAAACTTGGTCGCTCATTTCGAAAAAACCGTGTACACCGTAAAGATCATAATTAACGATACCCTCTTTGGTTATGCTTCAGGCGCCGGAAAATATGACCTCAATCATTTTCTGGAAGTGAAGGCTTTCACAAAACCCGGCTACCAGTTTGCCAACTGGATGGTGGACAGTGTGGTTGTTTCTTACTCTAACATCTACGGGTTCTTTGTTACCAAAGATATAACCTTGGTTGCCAATTTCTATGATCTTGATTTTGATACCTATGCGGTTACCCTTTGGGACAACACCTTTATGCTCAACCTCAACAAGTTTGCTAAAGAAGGTTATGAAGTAGTGGGTTGCAGGTGGTTTAAAAACAACAGAGAAGAATTAGATACCAAAACGATAGATGAATTTAGCTACTCTGCCGGTCCCAAGAAAACCGACCTGTTAGAGATAGCGCCCACCTTCTATATGTTCCAAGTTATTACTAAAGATGGCACTCCGTTGAACTCTTCAAGGAAACTGCTCGAAAAGCACACCTTCAAGGCGCCTCAGATACAAACACAGTTGGTTGTATATCCCAATCCTGTGTCTTCGGGCAATTGGTTTACCATAGAAAACCTTACCGCCGACACGCCCGTAGAAGTGTATAACCTGCATGGCGTTTGCATAAGCAGAACTATTGCCAACGACACTACCGTAAAACTCACGCTAAATCTTCCCAGTGGAATCTATTTTATTAGAAACCAGAATAAAGAAGCTAAACTCACCATAATAAAGTAGTTCTTTTGATTTTATTAATTTTTTAATACTTTTGCTGCCATAATGATTTAATACCACAAATAACCATGAAAAAATTATACCTTCTTCTATTAGCCCTATTTTTACTGGGTGTTCCTTACTTAAACGCTCAAAGTACGGATGGAACAGATTTTTGGTTAACATTTGGAGATAACTATCTTAAGAGGGCTAATAGCACTGAAGTATATTTGCAAATACGTATTGTTAGTAAGGATCTACCTACTCAGGTAACTATTCATTTTACTGGTCTTTCGGGACCTTCGGCTACAGAAACACATAATCTTGGAGCTCGAGATATCTGGACACATTCATTAACTACTCAACAAAGAAATGCTTCTTATAATCTTACAGAGGGAAAATCCAGTTATAGCATTCATATCACCAGTGAATACCCCGTTACCGCTTATGCCATAAATATAACAGATAAATCTTCTGACGCGACCAATCTATTGCCTCTTCCCGCGTTGGGAACAGAGTACTATCAAATATCATATCAGTCAAGAGAGGGCAATTATGGAACCCCTGCGCGTGATGCATACGCTGTAATTGCTACGGAAAATAATACAACTGTATATCACAATGGAACGCCGTTACCTGTACTTCAAAAAGGAGAAGTGTATTACAAAACGACAAACAATAAAGAAGATATGACAGGAGCTAAAGTAACGTCTGATAAACCTGTCGCTTTTTTTGTGCTTAATCAGGGCGTTATCATTCCTACGAATAGCGGTTCCGGTGATTGTTTTATGCAGCAGTTGGCGCCAACTATTACTTGGGGCAAAAACTTTTTTGTGCCGGTTACAGATCTTACCGACCCCCCTCGTTCAATTGACACCAAAGATAGGGTGCGCGTTTTGGCTTCACAAGACAATACTCTCATTACACGAACAGGAGGTGATTTAAAATATGCTCCGGGTGGTCAGACTGGCAATGTTTTTACTCTAAATGCCGGTCAGTATCTTGAACTTGAAGTAAGTTTAAATAACAATGGTTGTTTTATTCAAGCGGAAAAATCTGTTGGGGTTTGTACTTATCTTACTTCTGGACCCTATAATAATCCCAATACTTGTGAATGGTGTTATGATTCTTTTTCCGATCCTTCTATTGCCTGGCTCCCGTCAATGGAGCAAACGGCTACCAATGCGCTTATTGCGCCATTTATACCTCCTTTGGGTCCCCAAGGGCAGAAGATCTCTCAACTTGAAGATCACTATGCTTTAATTATTGCTCCTACACTTACGAAAAACGATACGAAAGTTGCTATTGGAACAGGATCATCTACTTTTTTAAGTGGTGGAACATGGAGAGATAATAGCGCTTCAGGCATGTCATTTTACTCATATAAAATGGTGCAAAATGCTTCCTATCATTTTACTAATGCTAACGGTATTATTGTTATGGGATATGGAACCGGCTATGCCGAATCTTATTACTATCTCGGCTATTCCTCCATGCTGAATTTAGCTGCCGCCTATTATCTAAACACAACTACCGACACTATACATAATCAGAATTGGATGAACTATGTTTTCTGTGAAGATGAGGTTGAAATTGAAGCCAAAGTGGAGAGTTTAAGCCCAACCCCCGGTAGTTTGAAGTGGGAGATTAACGGTGTCATGCAAAATGATCTGGAAGATCTTAAGGTTTGGAGCCGTCCGTTTCTTCCAGGACAATATACTATTAAGATGCATGTACTGTTTGAAGATGGAAGCCTTGCTGAATATACAGGTATTCTAAAAGTTGGCGGCTTTATCTCCGCCTCCGCAGACCCTCCCGCGTATGGCTCCGTTACACCTACAGACACTTGTGTGCCCGGAGGAACTATGGTGAATTTAGTTGCCACTCCCGTCAATACCGATTATATTTTCGTAAACTGGACAGACCTTAACGGCAATGAAGTTTCTACCAACCCCAATATTTCATTTTTGGTAAATAATGACAGTACCTTAATTGCTAATTTTCAGCTTAATGTTTTTAATATTAACCTGTCGGCAAACCCACCCGCAGGGGGTACCGTTTCCGGCGGCGGCGAGTTCAACTATGAAGACCCCGTAACCATCAGCGCCATCCCTAACGAAGGCTACGAGTTTGTGAAGTGGACA
>JGI24696J40584_12961355_pt1 | contig 14111 bp, 13 predicted proteins | sample TergutCo191P4_FD_40584 | JGI IMG/M metagenome (IMG submission 40584)
CCCCCCCCCGCAACTTTGCTAATGAGATATTTATCAATAAAATTAGTCGCGGCCCAAAGTAGAGTAGCAAACGGTGCGATTACAAAAACCAACCACATTTAGGTATATCCTTACCCCTTATCTTTTAGCCTTAAATACTCAATAGCCCCACCATCAATAACTATCGCTTCACCATCTCGCAAAGTCTTATACGGCATGCCCTTTTTCTTCATGAGTTCGACTTCCTTTTCGATACCGGCAGACTCTTCGTGGTCTGAACGATAGTGCGGCTCAATCGAATACGGCACAAGTCCAAGCCCATCCCAAATAATATCATTGTCGTATTTTTCTGCAATAACGTTTGGGTCGTCGGTTATGTCAGAGCCTTCGAGTGTTGGAGCGAGTATGCAACAACCAGCCGAGAAGCCACCGTAAACTACTCCTTTGTCTAGCAGCTTCGGCAGCAGTTTGTCTAGTCCACTCTGCGCGAAAGCCTTCCTGAGCAAAAAACAGTTTCCGCCATAAACATAAATTAGCCCAACATCATTTAATTTCTTTGCTAACTCGTTAGGCTTTCCAAAGAAATCTCTAAGTTCTAAACGAAATGGTTTTAGGCCAAACGATTCAAGAAACTTTCTCGTTTCCACAAAGACGCCATTCAGCCGCTCTATATCGTCAGAATAATCTAGCGCATTCATAATGATACCGACTTTTTTGTTGTCGCCAATCATTTCTATGCATTTCGAAAAATCTTCACCAGTCTCCCAAGGCTTATATGATCCTAGATAAAGTTTCATTTTTTGGCTCTTTTGTTCCATATACTCTTTTTTAAAATCTGGTCGGGGTTGGCGGACTTGAACCGCCGGCCTCCGCGTCCCAAACGCGGCGCGCTACCAACTGCGCCAAACCCCGGACTTCAAAATAATTATAACATGTTTGATGTACAATGATAATCATGGAGTTGAGTTTGCCGCTAGAGAAAATTAAGGGGGTTGGGCCAAAGACTAGTTTGGCTTTGCAAAAGGCTGGGTTTTGTACGGTGCGCGATTTGTTGTATTATTTGCCACGGACTTACGAATCGTATGAGGGGGCGGCGCGAATTGCCGACTTGCGACCGGGCAAAGTTACTTTGAAAGCCAAGGTGAGCCACGTCAAGACCACGCGCAAACGCCGCAACCTAGTGTTTACCGAAGCCACACTGAGCGACGAGTTTGGCTCAGTGCGCGCTATTTGGTTTAACCAGCCCTACCGTGCTAACCAGTTCAATCCCGACAAAAGTTATTACTTTTCTGGAAGTTTTGAGTTTTCTTATGGCCGCTACCAGCTGGTGAATCCTTCGGCGATGTTGGCTGCCGAGTACGACCAAGCCAAAGACAAATGCCAGCCGGTTTATCCTGCTCATGGCGAACTTAAATCTGCGAACTTTGCTAGGCTTTTTGGCACTTTGAAGCCACTTTTTGCCGAGATCCCGGATTTTTTGCCTGCTGGCACTACTAAATTTTCTCGCTGCGAAGCACTGTTTAGTGTGCATTTTCCAAAAACCGCGGAAGATGCGCATAGAGGGCGGAGCTACTTGGCTTTTGAAGAACTGTTTACTTTGCTGCTAGCTAGCCAGTTCAATCGCGAACAAAACCAAAAGCTCTCGAGCCCCGTGATAGAATACCAGTTGCCTGAGCTAAAAAAATTGATTGGTGGACTTCCCTTCCAGCTCACCAATGCCCAACGGCGCGTGGTGTGGGAGATTATCCAAGATTTGGGGCGGACTATCCCCATGAACCGTTTGCTGCAAGGTGATGTTGGTAGTGGTAAAACTTTGGTTGCCACCCTAGCCGCTTTTGTTACGGCAAAAGCCGGGTACCAGACTGCTCTGATGGCGCCCACCGAAATTCTAGCCGCACAACATGCCGAAACTATATATGGTTTTTTGAAAAAAAGTAAACTCAACATTGCTCTGCTGACTGGCTCTACCAAGCACAAACCCATGCTCAAAAAACAAATTTTGAAAGGGCAGGTAGACCTTATCATTGGCACTCATGCTTTGCTGACTGACGACACGGTTTTTCACAATCTGGGCCTAGCGATTATCGACGAGCAGCATCGGTTTGGCGTTAAGCAACGCCAAAAGCTGCTGGGCAAGGTGAATGCCAAAAAAACCAAACATGCCATGCCGCATTTGCTGTCCATGACCGCTACGCCCATTCCGCGCAGTTTGCAGCTGACGGTTTTTGGCGATTTGGATATTTCTATTATCGACGAATTGCCGGCCGGTCGCCAACCCATTGTGACCAAAATTGTTTCACCAAATTCGGTTGACCAAATGTGGCGGGCGATTTTGGGCGAGCTGAAACAAGGTCACCAAATCTACTATGTTTGTAAAATGATCGAAGATAGCACTGAACTTTCTTCTGTGAAAAAAGAATCCGCCAAGATTGCCCAAACTTTTCCGGGTTTTCAAACTACATTTTTGCATGGCAGAATGAAGTCTGCTGAGAAAGATGCCATTATGACCGAGTTTGCTGATGGCAAAATTCATATTTTGGTTTCTACTACTGTCGTGGAAGTTGGTATGAATGTGCCGAATGCCACCGTGATGGTGGTGGCAGATGCTAACCGTTATGGTTTGTCCCAGCTGCACCAGCTGCGTGGTCGAGTGGGGCGAGGCAGCGCTAATTCTTATTGTTACCTAGTTAATTCTACTTCTGCTGCTCCGACTAAGCGCCTGAAAGAGATCGAGCGGTCCTGCGACGGATTTTATCTGGCCGAGGTGGACCTGAAATTGCGCGGGCCGGGCGAGATCTATGGTTCGTTGCAACATGGCGCGCTGGATTTGCGCATTGCTTCGATTGGCGATACCAAGATGATTGCTGCGGCGCGCCGGGCGGCGGTGAATTTTGCTAGAACCAATCCAGATATGTTAAAATATAGTGAGTTAGCCGCTAGTGTCCAAAAATACCAAAAGTTAACTACGCTCAACTAGATTTTATGTTTTCACGCACTATACCCATCAATAAAAAAACCGAAAAAGTTTCTTCGCACCAGAAACTAGTTCGGGCGGCGCGCCGTGCAATTGTGCCCTATTTGCCGGACGGCGTTGGTTTCCCCTCTGCGGCGCAAATCATTAATTTTGAGGGCAAAAATGGCCCTGATGGCTTGCTGGACAAACACGGCGCCTTTGACATGCCGGAAGATTTTGTTGACCTAAATGACCCAACGGACCGCGTGCTGTTTGAGCAAATAAAAAACCACATTCACAATCTGCATGTTGCTCTCAAAAAAGACAACGCGGTGCGCGCAGAATTTGAAGCAGCTTGGCTGGAACATTTCGTGGTGGACGGACTTACCCCCGCTCATCACCGGCCGCTGAAGGTGCGGCCCCAAAAAACCAACACTCGCGGAAACAGAAGTAATGTTTTGAGCGCTGCCAAGCTTTACTGGAAAGCTTTTGGGCCGGGTGGTGATGTTGGTATGGGTCATATGGCGTTTGAGGCTGGCATTGAATTTATCATCATGCCTATGTCGCCGAGCAAGTTAGCTGAGGTAAAAATTACGGACGACGAGCTGGAGAAAATCAAGTCCGGCAAATTTATTGAACTGTACGAAAAATCCATCCGAAAAATAGACACTTACAAAATGTTCCAACGCTACAAAGAATCTTTTTGGACCAACAAATTAGCATTCGAAGTGCGCAAAGTGCTAATCCCCGAAGCCGTGCGCATGGTGGCTTTAGCTTGGCTGACGGCTGTTTATAAAGGCAAGGGCAAATCATGAATTCTATTCGGATTATTTCTGGCGTTTATGGCGGGCGGCTGATCGGGACTCCGCGCAACCGCGCTACCCACCCTATGGGCGATCGTGAGCGTGGCGCGGTTTTTAACATGCTGCAACACGACCTAAAAGATGCCAGCGTGTTGGATGGTTTTGCTGGTTCTGGGGCGATGGGGCTAGAAGCTTTGTCGCGCGGAGCGGGCAAAGTGACTTTTTTTGAGAGCGACAAAAAGGCGCTACGCACAATAGCGGAAAACGTGACAAAACTAGGCGTAGCGAAACAAACTATGATTGCTAAAAACATTTCGGACATAAGTGGCAAGTTTGACATTGTCATTGCCGACCCGCCCTATGACAAACCGCAATACGCGCTGATTATCAAACTGCTTGGACACCTAAAACCCGATGGTATTTTTGTTTTGTCGCACACAAAAACCGCGGAGCCGCCCGTTTTCAAAAACCTCACTATGCTTTCGAACAAAACTTACGCCGGCGCCAATATCAAAATCTACAAAAACTTTAGCTAGAAGGTCAACTATTCTTCTATGATGCCTGGGTCGTAAGAAGTGCGCAGCGAGCGGACAACAGAGCGAAGGTTGGCGTCGTGTTTGATGTCGGGGTTGAGGATGTGGTTGGGGTCGAAAATGTTTTTGAACTCTTGGTAGAGTTCTTTGAGTTCGGAGTCGAAAAAGGCGCTGGTGAAAACGGCTTTGAGCCGGCCTTCGGCAGAACCGCCGGCGAGAGAACCATCGCACGATGCAACCAATTCGTTGTATTCGCGCAAAAACGTCAAAGCAAATTGGCGGCCGGCTTCGGAGGCGAGATCGATTTCGGGGCGGATAGAGTAATTTTCGGTGAGGGCGGAGCCAAAAACTGGCAGGCTGATTTTGTGTTTGTGTTCTAGCTCTACAATGCCAGAAAAATATTTTTTGAGTTGGCTGTTCGGGACGAAAGCATCGTCAGTCAGAGGGACGCGAAAGTTGCGAAATGAACTATTGAGGTAGACCGACAAGATGGACTGAAGCTTGAGAAACGCCGGGTAGCTTTCTTCGTCCGACACGGCAAAGCGGGTGGATTTGGGCAAAGACAAAGTGAGCTTTCTGAGTTTGTTGGCGCGATGACGCTTGTTTAGGTCGTCGATGACGATAGTAACTACAACGCCATTCTCTGGTAAACTTTTGATTGGGTGGAATTTTTTGCCAAACTCGAGAGCTTCGCGAAAAAGATTGACGTCGTAGACATTAACCTCGCCAGGGCGAAGATCGTTGGCTTGACTGACGAAGTGGAGCGCGGCGTTGATGTTGGCAAAAGCAGCGACAAAATATTGGGGGAGTCCAGAGGCAAGCTCACAACTCAAAATAACTTCCGTAACGATGCCAAGGGTGCCCTGAGAGCCAAAGAAAGCCGGCAAAAGGTTGAGCGAACCGTTTTTTGAGCGGATTTGTGGGATGGTGGCATAGCCGGAACGAGTGCCTGGCTTGATGTCGGCAAAAACCTCAGAATTGTCGGACAGAAAATTGTCGAGTTGACGATAAAGTTCGCCCTCGAAACCTGGAGTATCTTTCTTTTTCTTTAAGCGTCTAGGAGAGAGGCGTTCGGTTTGGATGACGTCGCCACCGCTCAAGACAATTTCGGCTTGGCTAACATGGGACGACAGAGTGCCATGACTGGCAGCGAGTGGTCCAATATGATCGTTGGCGAGCAAACCGCCAATGGTTTGGCGAGGGTCGCCAGCCACAGGCAAAGTGAGACCATGCAGGGAAAGTGCGGAGTTGAGATTGCCGAGCGTAACGCCAGCTTGGACGCGAACGAGGCGTCCGCGAGGGTCGATTTCTTGGATGCGATCCATTTTTTCCATGGAGATTATAAGGCCCGGGCCGATGGCCGCGCCGGTTTTGTCTAGGCCGGTGCCGCGGGCAGTGACGGGAAGTTTGAAATTTTTGAGTGCTAATTGGTTAGAAAAACGGATGAGTTTGCGGATGTCTCTGGTAGTTCTGGGCACGGCCACAACTTTGGGGCGGATTTTGAGGATGGAACGGTCGGTGGCATAGCCATCCAACACCGGAAGCCCGCCGTAGACAGCTCCAGTGATGTATTGATTGAGATATTTCGCAATTTTGTTCAACTGTCCACCCTATTTACTTTTTATACAGTTTAGCATAACCAGCTTTGGATTAGCAAGATTTCGCTTGGCTGCAAATTGTTGTATAATGAAGTTCGATATGATGGAAAAATATCAAGTAAATAGACTAAAAAAATATATCGAGAGAACAAAATTAATAGTCGTTAATGAAGATTTGCGTATTCGTTTGTCGGAAGAATTATCAAAAAAATATAATCAAGGATTGTACGATAATGGAATAGATATCATGTTGGATTATATTAAGCAAATAAATGATTTAGGGATTAAATATCCAGCAAATGCAAAACCTATATTTTATATTTATGTTGTTCCTGATGATAGTTTCAGGGAATTATTAAATTTTCCTACCGATACGACGAGTTCTAAAAAAAGTGGTGGCAAATCTGTTTCTTGCTATGATTTGGATGGGTTTAATACTGCATATGGCATGAGTAACAATTCAATTGAAAACAGAAAAGAACATAGCATGAAGCAAACTGTGAATAATATTCACGAATTTGCTCATCTTGTTTACAGTATGTTTTCTTCTAACTCGCAAAAATTATTAGCGGAAGGATTTGCCGAAGCGTTACCGTTTTATACTATGGATTATGAAAGCACATTTGGTGAGCATAGGGAAATATTGAGAACACTTACCGAAGAGCAGGTATTATCCGCACAGCAATTGATCGAACTTACGTATGGCAATAATTTTGACATCGATGATACTACGTTGAGCAAGTTTTGCTCATTCCGGATATCTTATATCTCGTCATATTTGTTTGTCAGAGGTTGTTTGGAGAAAATCGCGAATAAATTCGGTCTTGATAGAGCCCAAGCAACTCAAAGATTTTTGGAAATAATTAGAGAATCGCAATATACTAATCAATGGTTAATCTTTGATATCGCGAATGCTATTGGTGCGGAGCAAGAAGAGCTGCTCGGGGGAAAAGAAATGCAGTTAAAGTTGATAGAGTCGTTGACACGAAATGAATAATTACTTAGTAATATAAACGGTCGACCTCACTTTCGCAGGTTTTAACAATCCCCAAACAGTCATAACTTGCTAATAAATCACCGACGCCTGCGTTATTATTGCACAAAACCGCCATTTGTATGCAGGTATTATTTTTATAAACTCCAAATCCATTCTTTCAAATCAGGTATTTTGTTTTCAATTTCACTAATTCTTGTGTCGTAGAAGCCTCGCATTGTATCTACGATTTCTTTCGGTAAGTCCCGATGAATGTGTTTGAGGTCATATTCGGCTTTATCGTGCCAACCATACTTTCGACGCAGAAACTTTGTAGCATACTGCAAGATCAAGTGCCAATAATACAGTGTTTCCAGTGGCGTATCACGTTTAATGCTCTTGGCTAATCTCGGCCTCATTAGTTCATAGAAATCGTGTAGTTTTTGACGTTTCACCTCAATGTCGCCAGCATATTCTTCTCGGTCTTGGAACTTTACCACGCCACGCTTATCAAAAATCACATTAGCCTCATCTATGCCTCGCACCAAGTAAACACCACGGCTAATACCCTGTGTGTTCATGTCTATCTGCAAATACTCGCTCATACCCTTGACGTGATAAGTATTTGACCCAAGTTCGCCTCGTGGCTTATTGATATACTTAAAGTCAATTTCGCCCAACTCACTTAAAATCTGCTCAATTTCATCAAAGATAGCAAACACCTTATCGTCGTCTGTGCTAATCCAAAAATCTAAATCCGAGTATTCGTCGCCAAAACCTTGCGGAAACGACCCCTCTTCCCATAGGGCGTAAATGTAATCCTTCGACTCTAACTTTTCACGAAAGATGTTGATTATTCGTTGTCGGTCGCTCATATATTTTTCTCTACGGCTTGCTCATCGAGCCCATTTAGGTCGAAACTCTTGCTCACTCGTTCTGCTATGTCGTCAATTTCGCTCTCTGGGATCTCGATCGTGTCGAGCGCCCATCTATCAAGCCAAGGCGTTGCATGTTTTTCGGTTACTTCTTCAATCTCGGTTGATATGATATTCGGGTCGGACAAAACGCTCTCGTCCGATAAACTTTCTTCAATCATTACACCATTATAATTCATACCCATAATTATAACTTATTTTAAAAAAGGTTTTAACCGTGTCAATTACGGCAGCAAGTATGGTCGGCTTGCCTTTCGCAAGTTTTAACAATTTATATTATATAATTAACATATGAGCCACAATGAAAAAATGAACGACGACCTGATGATTATTAAGCAGTTTATTAACATATTCGACGATAACCGCATAAGATTTAATGACATCGGCTGGGCGAGTCGTGCATATTTAATAGATGATGGCAGGATTGTTTTCAAGTTCCCTCGCGATAATGAGGCTAGGCAGGATTATGCTCGCGAAGTAGAGACGCTTAAACTGATAAAACCCCATTTCTCTAATACTCCAAAGATCGAATGGAGTAATGAGAACAACGACTATATTGGATTTTATGGGGTAGTTGGCGAGCCACTAGACGAGGAGTTTCCTTCGCGTCCTAACGTAGATCAGCAAAAGGTCGGTGCGGATTTGGGGGAGTTCTTGCGAGAGCTACATGCACTTACGCCACCAGATAACGCATCAAAAATGACCTTGCGGGACGTAATAAGCGAACACCAAGACAAGTATAAGAAATCATCGCCGGAACTCCGAAAATATTTGACAGATGTTGACCTTAGAAGAGTTGACGACCTGTTTATGCGGGAAATGCCGAGTAAGATATTGGAACTTGGCGAAAAACCAGTCTTTTGTCATGGTGATTTGCAGGGTCAGAACGTAATAGTTAGAGATGACGGCAGTGCCGGTATTATTGACTTCGGTGACGCTGGCATATGCGACCAGTCAATCGATTTTGCATGGTTTGAGGGCGAGATATTAGAAAGTATGCTCGTGGCTTATGGCGATGATGAGGTGCTAAGATAGAAGATCGCTATTAGACACAAGGTGATACCAGTTTTGGATTTATTGTATTATATCGGCAAGAAGAATGACGATGGGATTAAAAACTGCATTAAGAAAATAAGAGAAAGACTTAATGAGCCAAGATCAACTGCGAGATAGCTGGATATAGACGGGGACAAAAAAGGTTTTAACGAAGAAAATTATAGAGGTAGAACCGTATCCATAGGTCGAATTGTTGGCAAATTCGGCGAAAAATATCGGGCAGAAATTAGATAAGGTTTTAACAAGACCCCAACAGAGCAAAAAAGACCCAAAAAGGGCGTTAAATTTACTGTGGTCGGGGCGACAAGGATTGAACTTGCGACCTCACGGCCCCCAGCCGTGCGCGCTACCACTGCGCCACGCCCCGAATCTATCGTCGAAAATTGCTTGGAAAACGCGGTTTCCAAGTAATTTTGATTATATCATATTCTGGTCTTTACGGGTGTGGTATATTAGAAGAATGAATAAGTTCTTGCAAAAACATGGGCGGTTGGTGGCGATTGTAGCGCCGATGCTGCTGGGAGTAATATATATAATATTGTGCGCCGTGAACCTGCGGCAATCGGTGTGGTTTGACGAATCGTTTGGGGCGTATTTGACGCGCTTTTCGTTTGAAGAAATCTGGCAAATGACAGCAGATGACGTACACCCGCCGCTATATTACTTTTTGCTAAAAATCTGGTCGATGTTGTTTGGCTACACAGACTATGGCATGAGGCTAATGTCGGTATTCTTTGGCGCAATCGCGATTGTCTTTGCTTGGCAATGGACGCGGAGAAAATTCGGCACGAAGCCGGCGTTGCTGGCAACGGGGCTAATGACTTTGTCGCCGATGTTGATCCGCTACGGCCAAGAAATGCGCATGTACACCATGACAGCGGCGATAATTTTCGCCTCGACTTACGTGCTGCAATTGGCGATAGACACTAGACAACGTAAATATTGGATAGTTTATGGCGTTTTGATGGCCATCGGCATGTGGACACACTATTTTGTAGTGTTGGTTTTTCTGACGCACTTGGCGTACTTGGTTTACCTTTATCGCAAAAAGATCTTTCAAAAAGATATCATCACAAGCTACGTTGTCGCGACGGTTTTGTATTTGCCTTGGCTGCCGGCTTTTCTGGGGCAAGCGGGCGAGGTGCAGCAAGGTTTTTGGATTGGCGATCCGGAGTTGGTGACGGTAACTGATTATCTCGCCATGGCTACTTTGTACCGCGAAACCGCTGGAGTGGTTGGTTGGTTGGTGCCGTTGATATTAGTGATTTTTGGTTGTTTGGTTTTTTTGGTGCGCAAGATGGACAAAAAATCGACACTACTCAAACTTGTGGCGTTTTTGCCGCCAGTACTGTTGCTCGCAATATCTATGCCGCCGCTCACGCCGATGTTTGTGGACCGCTACGTGATTTATTCAATGATTTGCCTGGCGCTGGTGGTTGGTATTGCGATAGCTACGATTAAATTTAGGCATAAGGTGACGCCATACGCAATAACGGCGCTGTTTGTGGGGACGTTGATAATTGGAATTGCAAATGTTTATACTGTCGGCAACTACAATTTCGTAACGAATAGTCGGTCGGACGCGAAGGCGCTGTTTGACTATGTGGTGGCAAGTTCGGATGAGGGCGAGCCGATCATAAGCAACTCTGAGTGGCTGTATTACGATTTGGCGTTTTATGGCACTGATAAACATCCGGTGTTTTTTGCAGAGGAGTTGGTGACATACAAGTGGGGTTCGCACCGGCCGCTAGAGCGGCACAGTTTTGGCAAAATTACGGACCTAGATGTGTTTTTGGACGAGCATGCAGTGGTGTGGTTCGTGGGTAGCTTGCCAAAGGACGGCGACCTAGAATTCCCGCGCGAAGGTTTTAGTGTGCTGCAAAAGTTGACTTTGGATGTGAACGTAAACCAACCGTCGTACCAAGCGCTGCAGTTATCTAGAGTGGCTGGCGATTATAGCATGATAGAGTACAACCTGGTGCCGTAGAGTCTTGGCGCTAGCCTGGTCGCAAGTCAATCTCGTCCAGGGAATCAACTATTTTGACATTGGGCTCGCTCAGGTCGTTAACTTTATAAAAGCGCCGCACGCACCAGCCGCGGGCACGGGGCAAATTGCCAAAGCCTTTGAAGCTGATGCTTTTGTCGTCGACAAAAATAATATTGTCATAAGCCACGCCGTCGATTAGATATTTGGTACCGTCCAAGTAACGTTTGATGATCCGAACTTTTTCGAACTCTGGCGTAATGATGATTTTTTCGTGGTTTAGCCCAGCTACTTTTAGCTTGAGCTGCTGAAAATCTGGTTCGCCCTGGGTAAATATTATGAGGCTGATGCCGCGCTGTTGTTTGACCTTGGCGATAAATCTTTTTGCGTCGAACAGAACATAATTGCCACGAACTTTGTGGCTTCTGTGGTCGGCATCAAACTTGGCACAGTCGAAAACCGCCCGGTCAAAGTCTAGTAATACCGCTGTCTTCACTTGCCCACTACTTTCAGGATTTCTTTTGCTAGCAAATCTGGGTCGTGGCGAATAAGAGCACGTTTAATCTTGTCGGCCTTGCTTTGGCGAAACTGTCGATTTTCTTCTAGCAAATTTGCGCCTTTGAGTTGGAAATGATGGCCGCTTGTGGCCATCATTTCCACTGGTAGCTCGCCGTCAGTGGCATATTTTTTCAACAGCTCGGGGGTTGGCTGATTGGTGCTGTAAATGACTACATCGAGAAATTCGGTATCCGCCAGACGTTCTAGTTCATTCGCAAAATCTACTGGCGAAAATCCGTCGGTGTGGCCTGGCTTGTTGACGAGATTACAAACGTAAACTACTTTTGCCTTGGTTTTTTGAAGTGCTGCTCCCACTCCCGGGACAGCCAAAACCGCGCCCAGACTGTCGTACAAACTACCGGGGGCAATGATCACCAAGTCGGCTTCTTTGATGGCTTGCAGGGCCGCCGGGTTGGGCGCGGGCAAAGGCTCGAAGGTGATTTCTGGTCGGTTAACCTTGATTGACTCTATTACCCGCTGACCCTTAAAGATCTGGCCGTCATTTTTGATAATTAGTTTAGCCTTGTCAAAGGTCACCGGCTCCACCCGGCCAACTACCCGCAGTAACTTTCCCGCCAATTTCACTCCGTCAATAAAATTGCCGGTCAGTTTTTCGGTGGCAGTCAAGAAAATATTGCCAAAACAATGCCCCGCAAAAGACCCTTCGTCAAAACGATAAGAAAACAGCTCTCGCGCCTTGGGAGCAGTAGCCAAAGCTACTAGGCACTGCCTAATATCGCCCGGCGGCAAAACTCCATATTCGTCGATAAGGCGTCCGGATGAGCCGCCGTCATCTGCCATGCTGATCACAGCCGTGATATTGCTGAAATATTTTTTCAGGCCCGAAAGCACCATAAAACTACCAGTGCCACCGCCAATGACCACCAGTTTGGTTGTTGTGTTCATAGCCATATTTTCCCATGTTTTCCTGGTAATCTCAAGTTATCGTAATGGTTCAATAGCTTGAAAACACTTAAAAAGGAATTTAAACACTATGTATATGAGCTATTCGAATAATCCAAACCATACCAATCACCACAGTGACCGCCGCGCCCGAAACTAGTATTGACGTTGCCACTACGTTGCCCAGTCCAGATGGTTCAGCGCCTGTACCAGGTGCATCAGGCGCATAGTCGTGATTGATATCATAATTATTGTATCCCTGAGTGAAAGGTGTAGTCCAATTAGTCCCCAGAATATTCGTCGCATATACGGCGTCATCCGCTGGATTTCGGGTGGGGCTAGCAAACGACGCGCGGTTACTAGCAAATATCACCCCAGCGCCAACGGTCAAATTGTTGTAATCTTCGGTATATACCCCGCCGCCGTCAGAGCCGGCCGTGTTGCCCAGCAGCTCGACCGATCCAGCAACATTCAGTGCTACGTCATTGGGGGCAAACACTCCGCCGCCGTTTCCGTCAGCTTTGTTGTTCGTTATCTTAACCGACCCTAAGATCTCTAACACAACTAGGTCAATCTGATTGGGATTATCGCGAACAAAAATTCCGCCACCATTTTCGCCAGCAACGTTGCCAAAAATCTGCACATTGCCGGCGATGCGGCAGCTAATTTTACCATTAAGCGAAAAACCACCACCATTTTTGGCTATATTATCGAAGATTTGCACATTGCCGGTAATTACACCGTCAATTGGGCCGTTGAGCGCTACGCCGCCACCGCTGATTGGCGCTGTGTTGCCGGAAATTATCACGTTGCCCGACATGTTCAGTTGACCACGCGGCGCAACTTCATTGTTATTGGTGATTAGTATGCCACCATAATTAGCCCCGGCTGTATTGTTGGTTATCCTGACATTGTCCGTTATGGTAAGGTTGGCACCAACTGTAGTGCCGTACTGCGAGGCCCAAATAGCACCGCCACTCGAAACAGTGGTACTTTCACTAGCAATTTCGTTATGATCGATCATAGTCGAACCATTGATCAAGGTAGTACCGCTCGTGAAGATTGCTCCGGCATATTCGCTAGCTTTATTGTAAGTGATGATAGCATCGGTGATAGTCAGAGTATTTGCGCCACCATCGAAGAAAATAGCACCGCCAATTCGTGCTTCGTTGTGGCTGAAGGTTGCGCCGTTGATGATTAATTCGACACTGGCGCTACTAACGTAAATTGCACCACCATGAAATGCTGATGTGTTGTTGACGATCTGCACACTACCCGTTATGCTCAATTTGCAATTTGCGTTATTGACCCAAACCGCTCCGCCACTTGATGCCGAATTATTGTTTCTTAGCACCGTGTTGCCCACTAAGTTCACCGTGGCATTGCCAGTGCCGGTAGCATAGACCAGTTGATTATTCGTGATAGCTGTTGGATTGTTTCCGTCAATGAATACGCTATCAATGGTGATGGCAACAGTATCGGCCGCGGTAACGTTAATGTTGAACAGTTGTCCGGTAAACCCAGGGCCGCGGGTCAAGGTCGCAGGGCTAGCAGGATTGATGGATGTTAATGTGATGTTTTTGCCTGCCGGAATGCTTTTGGTCGCCGTGATGTTGAAGTCTGCGCCGATAGTTATAGTAAATTCACTATTATCCGTCGGCGCTTCGGCGATGCAAGTGTTTAGGTCTGCTTCGGTGAGGACTGGGGTGATGGAGCAAGGAGTGCCAGCGGCACTGGCTTTATCTGGCTCTGCACACAAAAACACACCGCCAAGCAGTGCGAAACCTAAGAATCCTAGAATGATGAAATTTAGTGAATGTCTACCCCCCCCCCCCC
>JGI24696J40584_12961354_pt1 | contig 14105 bp, 11 predicted proteins | sample TergutCo191P4_FD_40584 | JGI IMG/M metagenome (IMG submission 40584)
AACCGTTTCTACCGATGCGATTATCATTACCACTTATGAAGTATTGGATAACGGGACAGAACTGGTTTTTGATGAGATTAAAGTGGTGAAACCGGGCTATACCATTACAGCTTCTGCAATAGGTAATGGAACTATTGATCCTGCAGGAGCCACAACGCTGCAACCCGGCGCAAACCAAACTTATACCTTTACGCCTGCTGCAAACCATCACATAACAAGCGTGTTAATAGACGGCGTTAATAATCCTGATGCAGTTGCAAACGGTTATTACACGTTTTCCAATGTAACTGCCATTCATACGATCGTTGTTACCTTTGTCATAGATACTTACACAATCACTGCAAGCGTAACCGGCAATGGATTCATTACGCCAAATGGAACGTTAACGGTAGATCATGGCAGCAGTAAAACCTTTTCCATGCTGCCTGCTGCAGGTCATCATATTGAAGATGTTTTAGTAAACGGTGTATCAAATCCTCTTGCGATCGCAACCGGCAGCTATACTTTCAATAATGCAACAAACAATCAAACCATTAATGTTATTTATGCACCAAACGCTCATATCATCTACTCAGCTTCCGGCGCCCATGGAAGCATTACCCCAGAAGGCGCTGTAACAGTATATCATGGTGAAAACAAAACCTTTAACTTCACGTCCGATGCAGGCTATCACATTGATAAAGTATGGATAGATGGCGTAACCAACTTAGCCGCAGCGCTTAATGGCTCTTATACTTTCAACAATATTTCCGGTAGCCATGATATTACGGTTTCTTTTGCGGCAACCACTTTCACAATCACGGCTACGGCAGGCGCTAACGGAAGCATTACCCCAAGCGGGTCGGTTCAAGTATCCCATAGTTCCGATTATAACTTTTATATAATTCCTAATGCAGAATATGAGATTAGCGCAGTTTATGTAGATGATGTGAGCATTACCGTTCCTGCAAACGGTATTTACATCTTTACCAATGTACAAGCTAATCATACTATTACCGCACTCTTTAGTAAAAAATCATATTTCATTACAACCTCATCAGGAGCAAATGGGACTGTTACACCACAAAATCCAATAGTAGTACATGGTAATAATCAAACCCTCAATTTCATTCCTGAACTTGGCTATAAAGTTGAAAAAGTGTTTGTTGACGGGTTATATCATGAACAAGCCGTGGAAGATGGTTTCTACACCTTTACCAACGTGTTATCCAACCATATCATTACTGCACAATTTGAAAAGAAAACCTATAACGTATTCTTACCAACCGTTACCGGCGCCTCTGTTTTTCCTGTAAATGGCTCAACATCACCTGTTGAATATGGTAACCCTTTCATGTTTGCTATAGAATTGGAAGAAGCCTACAAACAATCCTACCCTATCGTTCGTGCTAATAATATAATAATTACTTCTGTATCGGGGATTTATACTCTTAATAATATTGTGATAGACCAAACAGTTACGGTTACGGGTGTTGAGCCTAATGTTGGCATTATCGAAAACAGAGAATCAATAATTAATATTTTCGGCTATGGTAATGTTGTTACAATCGTAAACGAAGCGCTTATTCCTGTAGATTATGTTGAGATTACGGATATGTTTGGTCGCGTGGTATGGAAAGGACGAGCGCCCGATATGAAGACCGAAATTACGCTTCAAGTAGCTACCGGCATCTATGTTGTTCGTATTATCACAAACGATAATCAACACACAATTACAAAAGTGCATATCAATTAACGGTTAATCAAGTTATCCATAACATGGTTAACAATAAATAATTTGAGGTAATTTTTTTGTCAAGAAGACGGTTACTCAAGAATTTTGGGTAACCGTTTTCAATTTTATGTAGATATTCCTTTGTCTCCATACAACTCCCCAAATTTTCCTTTGTTTAATACAACTTCAAGATTTTTTCTTATTGTACGTTGAAATCCAACGGATTGCAGTCATGGAGTATTAAGTTTTATTTCTAAAACACCTTTAAATGTGCATCATTAATCACTACCGAATCACCCACTTGTTTAATAATGGCAATCCCTTGCTCGGTGCACAGCTGCTCTAATTCAGGGTGAAAGCTCATGGAAGCTAAGCCAAGATAGATTTTAAAATCTTTATAATCAGGACATAAAACTCTAAAAGTTTCTGCTTTTTTCAACGTTTGTTTAACATCATTTTCATGAGCTTTAAACTTTACTTCAATAATAGCTACAGAAGTATGGTTATACAAAACGATGTCATATTCATCTTCAAGTTTTGGAGTATAAATGTGAACATACTTTCGAATTTCATCAAATTCTTCACCGAAGAAGTTTTGTTCTGCATTTTCAAAAGAATTAAAAAAATACTCTTCGGCAAACGAGCCGTGATTATGGCTCCACGAGCCCATAGTCTCTTCCATTTTTTTCATTCTTCTTTCATACTTCTCCCAGTTTTCTTTGAATTGCCGCTCATTTTCTTTTTGTAACCTGTCGGTTTCGGCAAATTTCTCTGTTAAAAAACGGTTTGATTCATGAATAGATGCCATAAGGCTTTCAAAAGTTAAGGCGTTGTTGGGTGTTAGATGGTTCATTTTTTTGTAGGATTTAATGAGTAAAGAATTAAGTTATTTAAGTGATGCCGATTCAATTCCTAACGCTAAGACTTTGATTTTATTTACTTTGGAATATTTATGAAAAAGAAATTTCCCTGCATCAAATTCGCGGCGAATATACATAATGTAACAGCGTTTGTCAAGGGGAAAGCTGTTTTTTTAGTACGTGTAGCGCTTAGTCAACGCAAAAAACGCAATTCAGGAGCTTTTGGCAAATTATTGAATTTTTTTATGAATATTTGCAAACTTTAATAAAACCATAAGTTATTAACATAACATATTTATAATCAATTAAAACCACCTTTATGCAAAACATCGAAAAAGAATTAAACCTCATGGGAATTAGCAACCCCGTTAAAATTTATCACAATTTATCGTATCAAGAACTGTATGTGCATGAAACCAACCCTGAGTTAACAGGCTATGAGCGTGCCTATCATACAAAATCGGGAGCATTATCTGTGGACACCGGCGTCTTCACCGGTCGCTCCCCAAAAGATAAATATGTAGTTGTGGATGAAGAAACTAAAAACAACGTGTGGTGGCACGATCCGGTAAAAAAATCTCCGGACAACAAACCGCTCACTGTGGAACAATGGCAAGAGCTTAAAAAATTAAGCCAAAACCAGTTAAGCAATAAAAATCTTTACGTAATGGATGGCTATGCCGGCGTGAATCCGGATACCAGAATGAAAGTTCGCTTTGTTACCGAAGTGGCTTGGCAGGCGCATTTTGTGAAAAATATGTTCTTGCGCCCCTCGGAAGATGAATTGAAAGATTTTGTTCCCGACTTTATTGTGATGAACAGTTGCAAAGTTACCAACCCGAAATGGCAAGAATGGGGCTTGAACAGCGAAGTGTTCATCGCCTTTAACCTTACCGAAAAAATGGCGCTCATTGGCGGCTCGTGGTATGGTGGCGAAATGAAGAAAGGGATCTTCTCGGTTATGAACTACTTCCTTCCGCTCAAAGGCATTGCTTCCATGCACTGCTCTGCCAATGAAGGAAAAGATGGCGACACGGCAATCTTTTTCGGACTGTCGGGTACCGGAAAAACGACCCTTTCCACAGATCCGAACCGCGCCCTGATCGGCGACGACGAACACGGCTGGGATGATAACGGAATCTTTAACTTTGAGGGCGGTTGTTACGCTAAATGCATCAATTTAAGCGAAGAAAGCGAACCCGACATTTATCACGCTATCAAAAGAGACGCATTGTTAGAAAATTTGGTACTTGATGCAGAAGGAAATATTGACTTCAACTCGCAGGAAAAAACAGAAAATACGCGTGTGTCTTATCCTATCTATCACATCGACAATATTGTAAAACCTGCATCGAAAGGCACGCACCCCAGCAAGGTGATTTTCCTCACGGCAGATGCTTTTGGCGTTTTACCTCCTGTTTCCATTTTATCGAAAGAACAGGCAATGTATTATTTTTTAAGCGGTTATACGGCAAAGTTAGCCGGAACGGAGCGCGGCATTAAAGAGCCAACGCCCACGTTCTCTTCATGTTTCGGAGCTGCCTTCTTAATGTTGCACCCTACAAAATACGCAGAGGTATTTTCCAAGAAAATTGAACAGCACAACTCCACTTGCTATTTAGTAAATACAGGCTGGATTGGCGGCGGCTTCAGCACCGGAGGAAAACGCATCTCCATTAAAGACACCCGTACCATCATTTCCGCTATCTTAAACGGAGAGTTGATGAAATGTGATATCGAGTTGGTAAAACCATTTATGTTAAACATTCCCAAACATATAGAAGGAATAGACAACACCATCTTGAACCCCGCAAACAGCTGGAAAGACAAAGCCGCCTTTAAAGAAACGGTGGACAAAGTAGCCGAATTTTTTATCAAAAACTTTGAAAAATTTACAGACACCGAAGAAGGAAAACGTTTGAGAGAGTTTGGACCGAAATTATAGTTCTGTTTCAACATGAAAAAACACTCAGTCATATTATTGTGTATCATTGGATTGGGAATTTTTCTCCGTTTATTTGGAATTTGGGATTTTTCTTTCACTCACGATGAATTAAGCGTCGTTGGGCGTTTAAATTTTGATACGTTTTCAGAGTTAATAGAAAAAGGGGTAAAAGTTGAAGGGCACCCTGCGGGCATTCAAGTGTTTTTGTGGCTGTGGGTAAAGGTTTTCGGCATCTCTGAAATCTCGTTGCGATTGCCCTTCATCATCATGGGAATTTTAGTTATTCCTTTAATGTATGTGCTGACCAAAAAGTGGTTTAATGCCACAGCTGCGCTGTTCACCTCAGGATTTATGGCTGTGAGCCAATACACTATCTTTTACGGTGTAATTGCACGTCCCTATATTGCAGGACTGTTTTTTGTTTTGCTATTGCTAATTGTGTGGACAAGGATGGTTTTTGAGCAGGATTTTCGCTGGAAAAACGTCGTGCTTTTTGGTGTTTTTGCTGCAATATGTGCATACATACATCAATTTTCCTTGCTTACGGCTTTTTTGATAGCGATAGGCGGGCTTTTCTTTTTGAAAAAGAAAAATTTCCTTAAATACCTGTCAGGCTGTTTGTTGGCAATTGTTTTGTATGCCCCGCATATTCCTGTTTTATTGTATCAAATTGGTCTTGGAGGAATTGGAGGAGAAGGCGGTTGGCTTGCCCCACCCACTCCCAGATTTTCACTTTACTATTTGCAGTATCTTTTTCATTTTTCGTGGATTGCAATGGCTACAACTTTGTTATCATTCATTATTTCAAGCAAAATAAATAGAGTGCAATGGAATAACAACAAAATAAAATTACTGACAGCTTTGCTGCTATTCATCGTGCCGTATGCCATTGGCTATCTTTATTCGCTTTATGTAAATCCAGTACTACAATATTCTGTGGTTATTTTTTCTTTTCCATTTCTATTGTTGGCAGCAGTATCTTTCATTGATTCAACTCTTAACACTAAAAAAATAGTTGCATTGGCTTTGATCTTATCCACTATGATCTTTAGTTTGGTAGTTTCGCGTCAACATTACAAATTCCTTTCAGCACAGTGGTATGAAGAAAGTATATTGAAAACTATGGAGTATAGGGAAAAGTATGGAGAAAATCATGTTGATTGCATGTTGCACATGTCCTCGCACTTCTTGCCTTATTATCAAAATAAATATAAGATCTGTCTAAACAATAAAATTAGTTTTGGTGTGCCCTGGAATGGTTCTTCTTTCATGCAAGAAGTAGAGCTCCTTCAAAGTAACTATTTAGTAATTGCGGGCTTAACAGACCAGCAAGTAGAAATAGTAAAACTGTTTTACCCTGCTTTAGTAGAATATATCCCTGCTTTTACCTCCGAAATATATGTATTTGCAAAAACGGGAGCAGTGGTGGAAGGAATGGAAAAAATCAATACGGAAGAGTTGGAATGGGATGCTCCTGTTGCTGCTGACAAGGAATTTATTTCACTTAAAGAATGTAACTTATCTAAAATATGTCCATCCCGTTTTACCAAAATTTTGCTGACATTAGATTACCAATGCAACGACTGCACGGATGATTATGCTCTTGTTTTACAAACCTCCTACAAAGGAAGTATTATTGACTGGCGGTGTGTAAAACCAACCGATTTTAATATACAAACGGGTGAAATACATCGCATTTTTCTTCCGTGGCGTTATGAAGGTTTGGTTAAAGACTCAAAAAGATTGGCAAAATATGATGTAAAAATCTTCTTGTGGAATTCCAGCAAAACAGGCGAAATCACTCCGCTAAAATGCACGATATCAACTTATAAGAGCAATCATTTGATCTATTCTTTGAGTGAGAATGTGCGGTAATAAAAGATTTCAGGTGCAAACTTCTATGTGTAGAATATCTGATTTTTAACTTAAAAATGATTTTTTTATCTTGTTTTAAAACCCAAACGCCTCTTTTACCCGTTCCACATAATCCAATTTTTCCCAACCAAAAAACGACACGTTTTTAAATATTTTCACCTCGCCATCCACCATTTTTGTGTAGGTATCTTTATCATTATAAAATACTTCCACTTCTTTTTCGTAGAAATCTCTGCCAAAATGTCCGTAGGAGGCAGTAACTTCAAAAATTGGGTTTTTCAATTGGAAGCGTTGCACGATGGCGTAGGGGCGCATGTCGAAAATGGCTTCTATCTTTTGGGCAATCTCTCCGTCGTGTAAATTCACGTGGGCTGAGCCATTTGTATTTACGTAAATGCCAACAGGTTTTGCTACGCCTATAGCATAAGCCACTTGCACCAGAATTTCGTCGCAGATGCCGGCGGCTACCATGTTTTTTGCAATATGTCGTGCCGCATAAGCTGCTGATCGATCCACTTTTGAAGAGTCTTTTCCTGAGAATGCGCCACCGCCGTGGGCACCTTTGCCACCGTAGGTATCCACAATAATTTTGCGTCCGGTTAAACCGGTGTCGCCATGTGGTCCGCCAATGACGAACTTGCCGGTGGGGTTCACATGAAGCGTATAGTTGTGTTGAAACAGTTCTTGAATGTTGGGTGGACAGGTGGCAATAACTCGCGGTAGCAAAATTTCCTGAACATCTTTTTTGATTTTTGCTAACATGGCGGTTTCATCTGCGTCAAAATCATCATGCTGGGTAGAAACCACGATGGCGTCAATGCGCTCCGGTCTGCCGGTATCACTAAACTGTATGGTAACTTGTGATTTGGCATCGGGTCTCAAATAGGTCATCTGTTTGCCCTCGCGGCGAATGTCTGCTAACTCCTGTAAAATGATGTGAGCCAGTTCTGAAGAAATGGGCATTAGGTTTTCCATATCCTTACAGGCATAGCCAAACATCATCCCTTGGTCGCCGGCGCCCTGCTCTTCGGCGTTGGCACGTTCCACCCCCTGATTAATGTCGGAGGATTGACTGTGTATGGCAGAAAGCACTGCACACGACTTGTAATCAAACTGATAATCGCTTTTATCGTAGCCAATTCTTTTAATTACCCTGCGTGCCACATCATCAACAGACACATAGCCAGATGTTTTCACTTCGCCGGCACAAACAACGAAGCCGGTGGTTACCAACGTTTCACAAGCAACTTTCGAGTTGGGGTCTTGTGCTAAGAATGCATCTAACAATGCGTCTGAAATTTGATCGCTTACTTTATCCGGATGTCCTTCCGAAACTGATTCTGATGTAAATAAATAACTCATAACAATATGTTTTTAAAATAATTAACAAGTTACGGAAAAACAATGGGAACCATGGTTTAGCATTTTTTCGAGTGGTTGCAAGCATAACAAATCTTTCCACTGTTTTTCGAGCCGCGAAAATATATTTTATTTTGAAAAGAAAAAAACTGTTTCTTTGCAAATCTTTTTGCTCCATTGGCTGAAGTCAACGGCAATATTAAATCTATTTATTATGCGCATACAACGAATTTCTCAAACTCCCACTACTTTAACACCAAATATTGATCTCTCTCTGATTGAGAATATTATCCCCAAGTATAAGGGCAAAAAAGGCGGCTTGATTACACTATTGCAAGAAATTCAAGCCGTTTATTCTTATTTACCAAAGAGTGCGTTGCAATGCGTGGAGAAAGAGCTAAACTATTCTTTGAGTGAATTATACGCTGTTGCCACGTTCTACGCGCAATTTAAACTGAAACCCTCAGGGAAATATTCGATAAAAGTGTGTAAAGGAACTGCCTGCCATGTGCAAAATGCAAACGCTGTGATGAATGCGCTATCCGAGCATTTGCATATTAAAGACGGAGACACTACAGAAGACGGCAAATACACCCTGGAAGCCGTTTCCTGCTTGGGCTGCTGCTCGTTAGCCCCTGCCATGATGATTGCAGACGAAACCTTTGGAAAACTCACCGGCGACACTGCCATTAAAACTGTAATAAACTTTAATTAAGATAATTATGAACCCAATAATTGCCCCATCTTTGCTTTCATCCGATTTTGTGAACTTGGAGAAAGAGATTAAAATGTTGAATAAATCGCAAGCCGACTGGATCCATTTGGATATTATGGATGGACATTTTGTGCCCAACATCACTTTCGGAATGCCGGTCATTCGCGCCATTAAACGTGTGGCGCAAAAGCCGTTAGATGTGCATTTAATGATTGAGAAGCCGGAACGTTTTATCACCGATTTTAAAAATGCCGGCGCCGATTGCCTTTCTGTGCATTGGGAAACTTGCCCACATTTACATCGTACTATCCACCAAATTAAAGACTTGGATATGTTGGCAGGCGTTGCCATTAACCCGCATACGCCGGTTTCTTTTTTAGAAGATATCATTAATGATGTTGATTTTGTTTTGCTGATGTCCGTAAACCCCGGTTTTGGCGGTCAACGTTTCATATCCAACAGCATTAAACGCGCAAAAGAACTTAGAAAGCTGATAGACAAACACCAATCTAACGCCCTCATTGAAGTTGACGGCGGCGTGGATTTAGACAACGCACCCACCCTTGTGGATGTTGGCGTAGATATTCTCGTGGCAGGAAACACAGTGTTTGGAGCAGAGAATCCAACGGAAGTGATTAAGAGGTTGAAAGGTTTGAGTTGTGAATAAGGATGAGATGTTTGATTTTTGAACCTTGTTCTTTTTATTTGATACCTTATGCCCTCCACATTTCTTTTTCAAGGAATAAGTGGAGAAGAAATCAGCAGTGAAGGGTTTATAATATTAACAATACAAAAAAACTTTATGTACTTTCGCCCCCATTATTTTTCCCTCTATGGAACAGGAAATTTTAAAATGTAAAGACCTCCTACTGCAAGGCAAAATTCTATTGTATCCCACCGATACTGTGTGGGGAATTGGTTGCGATGCTACAAATGAAGAAGCTATAAAGAAAATTTATGCTATCAAACAGCGGCAAGAAAGCAAAAGCATGATTATTTTATTGGACACTTCTGACAGGCTTCCACTATATGTGGCAAAGGTTCCGTTGATTGCCTGGGATTTGATTACACACACCTACCGCCCAACTACTTATATTTATCCTACGGCGCAAAATTTACCAAAACAACTTATTCATCCCGACGGAACTATAGCGATTAGAATTACAACAAATCCATTTTGTAAGAAACTGATAAAAGCACTGAATTGCCCCATCGTTTCCACTTCTGCCAACGCTTCAGGAGAAAATACACCCGTGCTCTTCTCGGAAATTACTCAGGAAATTATTGAGCAAGTAGATTATGTTGTTCCACAAGAATACGCATATTCTATTGAATATAAGCCTTCACGTTTGGTGAAATTTATTGATGATTATAATTTTACTGTAATTAGAGAATAGTCATGACTACAATAGCCGTTTTTGCCGGAAGTTTTGATCCGTTTACAATTGGTCATCAGGATATTGTGAACAGAGCTTTGCCCTTTTTCGATAAAGTTATTATCGCCATTGGGGTGAACGAAGAGAAAGCGCCGCTTTTTTCTTTAGAAGAGAGAGTTAATATGATTAACAATGCATTCCTTACCAATGATAAAATTGTTATTGAAACCTACACAGGATTAACCGGCACGTTTTGTGAAAAAAATGAAGCGCATTATTTGATTCGGGGTATAAGAAATAACGCTGATTTTCAATATGAAAACGATTTAGCGCAAGCCAATAAAGAACTTTTTGGCTTAGAAACGGTTTTTTTTATTGCTCCGCCCACACTATCCCATGTGTCTTCAACGTTAGTAAGGGAACTTGTTAAAAATAAAGGAAACTATCGTAACTATTTACCATAACGAATTATGTTCAGGTTTGAAAACGAAAATTATTTATACGGATTGATTCTCATTCCGTTGTTTGTTTTAGGCTATCTTTTAATACTTTACGCTGCTAAAAAACGCTGGCGCCAATTTGGTGAAGAGACCTTGCTGAACCGCTTGATGCCCTTGCGTTCTTTTTCCATGCAAGTAGTAAAAATTTCGTTGCTTATGGTGGCGTTGGCTTGTTTTATTGTTGCATTAGCAAACCCTCAGGTGGGCAGTGCATTGGAGAAAGGAATGCGCAAAGGTGTGGATATCATGATTGCGATGGATATTTCCAACAGTATGCTGGCGGAGGATATTCAGCCCAACCGCTTGGAAGCCTCCAAAATTGCACTTTCCCGCTTCATTGACCAACTCAAGGGAGACAGAATCGGGTTGGTGGTTTTTGCAGGAAAATCGTTTGTACAACTGCCCATTACGAGCGACTATGCAGCTGCTAAAATGTTTGTGAATTATGTAAGCCCGAAATTGATGAATGAGCAAGGCACCGACATCGCCTCGGCAATAGATTTGGCTGCTGTTTCAATGCTGCCCGAAATTAAAGGCGAAAATCAGGATTTGAGCAAACTTTCCCAACTCAACTCTAAAGTCATATTGGTGGTATCTGACGGGGAAGACCATTTCCCCGAAGCGGTTGAAGTGGCTGCGCAAGTGCGCAAGTTGGGTATTACCCTGCACACTATCGGAATTGGCGATTTGCGCGGCGCCCCCATCCCCGACGGCAGAAACAACAGTTTTAAAAAGGATTTGGAGGGCAACACGGTCATTACCCGCTTAAACGAAGAAGTTTTGAAAGAGATTGCGGCTGCAGGTGGCGGCATTTATGTGCACGCTTCTAATGCTAACATGGGCTTTGAAACCATTTTAGAGAAGATTAACAGCATGAATAAAGTGGACTTGCAAGAAATCACCTTCTCCCGATATGACAGTAAATATCAGTATCCCTTAGTTTTAGGGTTGATCTTTTTATTGTTGGAAGTGATCTGGTTTTCTGTTAAATCGCGGTGGCGAGTGTTGTTTTTACAAGAAAGTCATAATTATTTTATTGCCCCTCAATCCTAAAAAATGAAGTACTACATTATAGCAGGTGAAGCGTCCGGCGACTTGTTAGGTTCGTATTTGATGCAAGCTATTAAAGATCAAGACCCTCAAGCCGATTTTCGCTGCTGGGGCGGCGATTTGATGGAGGCACAGGGCGGCGAACTCACCAAGCATTATAAAGAACTTGCTTTCATGGGGTTTTGGGAAGTTGCCACCCACTTGCGCACCATCCTGAACAACATCGCCATTTGCAAAATAGATATGCTGCTTTTTGAACCCGATGTGGTGGTGCTTATCGACTATCCGGGCTTCAATTTGCGCATCGCAGAGTTTGCCAAAGAACAGAATATTAGAGTAGTATATTACGTTTCTCCCCAAATTTGGGCATGGAAAAAGAACCGCATACATAAAATTAAAAGGGATGTGGATACCATGATTACGATTTTGCCTTTTGAACAAGATTTTTACGCAAAATACAATTATAAAGTACATTACGTAGGACATCCTTTGCTGGATGTAGTCAACGATAAAATGGCAGATGAGGATTGGGAGACCTTTAAAACCCAACATCATTTGGACGACCGCCCCGTGATTGCCGTTTTGCCCGGAAGTCGCAGGCAAGAACTCAAAAAAATGCTGCCTGTTATGGTGCAAATGGCAGAGCAGTTCCCTGAGTTTCAATTTGTCATGTCGAAAGTGAAATGGTTGCCGGTTTCATTGTATCAACCCCATATCCATAATAAAAAAATAACGCTTGTTGAAGGAAACACGTACGCCTTGTTGCATCATGCCAAAGCAGCGCTGGTTACTTCAGGTACCGCCACGCTGGAAACCGCCTTGTGGAACGTTCCGCAAGTGGTGTGCTACAAAGGTAGCTTTCTCTCATATCTTATTGCCCGCTTGGTAGTAGGTAAGCATTTGAAATACATCTCATTGGTAAATCTTATTTTAGATAAACCTGCGGTAACCGAGCTGATTCAACAAGACTGTAACCCCAAAAAGTTAAAAGAAGAGTTGGCTAAAATAGTATATGATACAAATTTTACAGAAGAGATGCAACGCCACTATACGCAACTGCGACATATTTTGGGAGATGCCGGCGCTTCTACAAATGCAGCAAAACTAATTGTAAAAGATGACATTAGATAAAATAAATACGATCTACTTTTTGGGTATTGGCGGCATTGGCATGAGCGCCTTAGCCCGCTTTTTCCTGCTACAAGGCAAGCAGGTTTTTGGCTACGACCTTACCCCAACGGAAATTACTTCGCAACTCACGGCAGCCGGTGCACAAATTCACTATGAGGAAGCAATAAACCAAATACCGGAAGGCGTTGATGTTGTCATTTACACCCCAGCAGTTCCTAAAGAACATAAAGAATATCAATATTTTGTACAGCAAAAAACGCCTATACTAAAACGTTCAGAAGTTTTGGGCATGATTTGTAGCCACTACCCAACCATAGCCATTGCAGGAACACACGGCAAGACAACAACAACAGCAGCCGTAACGCAGATTCTTGGTGATGAAATGTCAACCACCTCTCATTCCTCACCTCTCATTCCTGATGAAGCAGAAGGGAGAAAGCAGAAACCAGAAGGGGGAATATTAGCTTTTATTGGGGGAATTGCAAAGAATTTTGTGACAAATTTTGTTTGTGACAATGGCTTTAATACAGTGGTGGTGGAGGCGGATGAGTTCGACCGTTCGTTTTTGACACTACACCCGCAAGTGGCAATAATCACCTCCATGGATGCCGACCACTTGGATATTTATGGAGACCACCAACATCTCAAAGAATCCTTCCAACTCTTTGCCAACCAAATACAACCCGACGGCGCTTTAATCATTTACGATCAAATTGCCCATCAAATCACCCACCCCCACAAAATCACCTACGGCTTTTCTCCCCAATCTCACTACCAAATTACCAACCTTCAACATTTCCCCACCCAAACCACCTTCACCTTAGCCCTAAACCACCTACCCATAGCCACTAATCACTTATCACTAACCACTAACCTCCCCGGCACCCACAACACCCTCAACGCCGTTGCCGCCCTTGCCGCCACTCTTGAATTTTCTTTGTGGAAAAATCCGAAAGCCGACATTGCCCAATTGTTTGAACATATTAAAGAAAAAATAGCCGGTTTTTCAGGCGTGAAACGTCGTTTTGACATTCGCATCCAACGTGATGATTTTGTGTATATTGACGACTATGCGCATCATCCTGAGGAGATTCGGGCATTTTTGGATGCGGTGAAGAAAAGTTTTCCTGCTAAGAAACTCACCGGCATTTTTCAACCTCATCTTTATTCAAGAACCCGAGATTTTGCTAAGGAGTTCGCCCATGCGTTAGATGTTTTAGATGAGATTATTTTATTGGATATCTATCCTGCAAGAGAACAGCCCATTGCAGGCATAACCTCTCATTTTCTATTGTCGCTCATAAAAAATGAAAATAAAAAACTACTTAAAAAAGAGGAACTTTTACCATACATACAAAAAAACAAACCGGAAGTCCTGCTCACCATGGGCGCCGGAGATATAGATCGGTGTGTTGAAATGTTTGAATCAATCTAACTAACATTGAGAAAGAGGGCGGTGCGGCAGAAGAAGAATTTCTATAGAAGCATTGTTTGCGATTTTTCGCTTCGCTCAAAATGACAAACAATGCGTATTTCTGAGCACGCGGCGGCGGTTAATGCTATGCTTTTGCGCTGCCCTT
>JGI24696J40584_12961352_pt1 | contig 14096 bp, 13 predicted proteins | sample TergutCo191P4_FD_40584 | JGI IMG/M metagenome (IMG submission 40584)
CCCTTGCGCCGCCGCTTTTTCTGTATTGACAAGCAGTCATTCCGAAATGTAGCGTTAGCGAAATGAGGAATCTTGTGGAAGCCTTTGCCAAAATAATAAAGACACTTTAACATTATTTAAAAAATGAAAAAACGCGTTACGTTTCTCCTTTTAATTCTCCTCCAGCGCCTTAATACCCGGAAGTTCAATACCCTCCAAATATTCGAGCATGGCGCCACCGCCGGTGCTGCTGTAGGAAACCTCTTTAGAGAGTCCAAATTTACTGAGAGCCGCAATAGAGTCGCCACCACCAATTAAGGAATATGCACCGTTTTTGGTGCTTTCTGCAATGGCTTCCGCCACTGCTTTTGTTCCGGCTACAAATTTGTCCATTTCAAAAACACCTACCGGTCCGTTCCATAAAATAGTTTTGGAATCCAAAATTACTTTTTTAAACAGCGCAATGGTTTGAGCGCCAATATCCATTCCAATCCATTGATTTGGAATATTTTGACCGTTGACAGGTTGCATGTTGGCATCTTCAACAAATTGGTCTGCACAAAGATGGTCAACAGGTAGGTAAATGTTGATTCCTTTTATTTTAGCTTGCTCTAAAATTTCTTTTGCCACGGGAACCATTTCTTCTTCAAAGAGTGAATTCCCGTGCGTGAAACCTAATGCCGACAGGAAGGTGTAGCTCATTCCACCGCCCACAATCAAGTTGTCCACCTTTTCCACAAGGTTTTTCAAGATGTTGATTTTGGTGGAGACTTTCGCACCCCCGATAATGGCGGTGAAAGGCGATTTTCTTTCTTCCATCACTTTTTTCAGGCTTTGCACTTCGCTGTAGAGCAGGTATCCGGCGTAAGCATTATTGGGAAAAAGCCTTGCTATTGTAGCGGTTGAGGCGTGCTCGCGGTGTGCCGCGCCAAAAGCATCGTTCACATATAGATCGCCTAATTGGGCAATGGCTTTGGCAAACTCAAGATCACCTTTTTCTTCTTCTTTATGAAAACGAAGATTCTCTAATAGCGCTACATCGCCGGGATTGAGGGCGTTGATTTTGCTTTTCACTTCTGGGTCTAAAACATCGCCGAGGAAAACTACAGGTTTTCCAAGTGTTTCGCACACAGCACTTACTATATGTCTCAACGAAAAGGTATCGTTCACTTCTCCTTTGGGTCTTCCCAAATGGGACATCAGAATGGCGATGCCGCCGGAATTTGTGATTTTATTTACAGTTTCTACTGTGCGTTTGATTCGCGTTGTGCTGGTAACTTGCAACTGTTCGTTTTGCGGCACGTTATAGTCCACACGTACCAACACTTTTTTGTCTGCTAAGGGGGCTTGGTCAATTGATTTCATATTTTTTAGATTTTAGGTATATTCAACTGTTTACAGATTTTAGAAACCGTAATTTCATTAATATTTGGGTGAGGTGGTACCGATGATAGACTGCCATTTTTATGATTTATATACCATGAGTGGTTAGCCCCTTCGCGTTTAAGCGTACACCCGTTTTCTTTTAGATGTTTTAGCAGCATGTTTCTTTTCATTTGGGAGATATAAGATTCTACGAGTTCTACTTTCGTTTTTATTTGCTTCTAAAAATTCTTCTTTACGAATTTCCAAAGCTTCAGAAATGGCTTCATGCATATTCTTCATTAGGTGATCCATATCTTCTCCTTCAGAAATAGCTTCAGGGATTTGTTCACATTGACCGGTGAGCCAACCATTGCTGTTTTTTTGAATACTTATTGTTAAATTCATAATTTATAAAATTTGCTATAAAATAACGAAAAAAAACTTTAGGTCGTATATTAAAATTTTTTATTGACACAATACAAAAATATCCTCTCGAGCATTCAAGCAAAGCACGGGAACATCTTCTTTGTTTCCCAAGATTTTGTTTTCCACCGGTCCAAACAGCAAGTCAATCAAAGAATAGTGTTCCGTCATTAAAAAAAGCATGACGCAGTTTCCTGTTTTTTTGGCAAAATCTAATCCAAAAGTATGAATATTGTCAATTTTTGTAAAAGGATGTAAAAGGTAGGGAACTTCTATGTTGTTGAACATTTTTGTGACAAAATCAATGTTGTTTTGTACTTTATTATGCAGAAATTGATCTTTATATTGATTAAAGATAATATGAATCAACAAATTCTCTTTTGGGACTTGAGGTAAGTTTTTTTGCAAATAGGTTGGAAAATAACTTGCCCACAATGCCAATTCCTTATCCTGACAATTGATGTCTAACGGTAGAACTACCTGCTGGTACTGATTTTCTGTCGGTTTCATATTGCCAATGGTTAGCACTGGCACCCGCGATTTTGCAATCCATTTTCTTGCATTTTTGGGGTTAAAAAATGCAAGTTTTCTTGAAAATGCTACCGGCATTACAAAAAACAGGGTTTTACCCTCTTCAGCAGCAGCAAAAACAGCGTTGAGGTTTGTTTTTTCTAGTAGAGAAATCACATCTAACTCAGCATCAAAAATTTGAGCTAACTTTTGAGCATGCGCAAATGCTGCTTCTCCATAATTGGAATGATCGGTAAGGAGGGTGATGGCGTTTTTCATTGCCGTGGTTTAATACCTGTCGATGGCGTTCAAATCGTGAAAAGCTGTTTTCAGTCGTTCCACCAGCGATTTTTCGCCTTCGCGTAGAAACACACGGGGGTCATAGTATTTTTTGTTGGGTTTGTCTTCGCCTTCGGGGTTTCCAATTTGCCCTTGCAGATAATCTTTCTTTTCTTTATAGTAGTTCATAACACCTTCCCAGAAAGCCCATTGGGTATCGGTATCAATATTCATTTTCACTACGCCGTATTGTAGTGATTCGGCAATTTTTTCCGACTCTGAGCCACTGCCACCATGAAAAACAAAATTTACAGGGTTAGGTTTGGTATTGAACTTCTGTTCAATAAATTTTTGAGAATTATGTAAAATAACGGGTTCCAACTTCACATTACCTGGTTTATAAACGCCATGCACATTTCCGAAAGAAGCGGCAATGGTAAAGTTGGGGCTAATCTTCATCAACTCTTCGTAGGCAAACGCCACATCTTCGGGTTGGGTGTAGAGTTTTGCGCTGTCCACGCCGGTGTTGTCCACACCGTCTTCTTCTCCGCCGGTGATGCCCAGTTCAATCTCCAGTGTCATGCCGATTTTTGCCATACGTGACAAATATTTTTTGCAAATTTCGATATTTTCGTGAAGCGGTTCTTCCGAAAGGTCAAGCATGTGCGAACTAAAGAGGGGTTTACCTGTTTCTGCATAGAATTTTTCGCCGGCGTCTAACAAACCGTCAATCCAGGGCAGGAGTTTCTTAGCGGCGTGGTCGGTGTGCAAAATCACGGGGATGCCGTAGAGAGCCGCCACCTGATGCACGTGCTTTGCCCCTGATACAGCACCTTCGATGGCTACCTTTTCATTTTCGTTTTTCAACGATTTTCCGGCATAAAAGACGGCGCCACCATTAGAAAACTGAATGATGACAGGAGAGTTTACCACTTTTGCCGCTTCCATTACGGCATTAATAGAATTGGTACCTACCACGTTTACAGCGGGTAATGCAAATTTTTCTGCTTTAGCTGCTTCAAAGATGGCTGTCAAATCTTGTCCGGTAGCCACACCCGGAAGAATGTTAATTTTAGACATAATGCTGCTTTTTTTGAAGCAGCAAAAATAAAAATATAATTTGAATAGCCTCTAAACAAAAATTATTGCGCTTCAACTACATTACGTGTAGAAACAACGCTTACGATGATTGTACCTGAATTTTCCATAAAAGAAAGATTCGGAACTGACACGTCGCCCACCTTAATCATATCGTTGATATCCAAATTAGAGATATCTACAGTAATTTCTTCGGGAATATCTTTCAATAAGCCTTTTACTGTGAGTTTACGCATTTTTTTCACCATTTTACCACCGCGAAGAACTCCGGGGGAAGTTCCTGTAATTTTAATGGGAAGACCAATAGTAACAGATTTTCCTTCCGTTACTTCTAAAAAGTCAACGTGTAATAACTGGTCTGTAACCGGATGCCATTGAGTAGCTTGTACTACGGCTTCAAATTTTTTGCCTGCTACGTCCAGGTCCACATATTTCACTTCAGGAGTGAATAACAGGTGGCTGAATTGCGTTTCTTCAACTACAAATTGGAGTTGTTCTTTGCCGCCGTAAACTACGCAAGGGATTAACCCGTTTGCGCGTTGTGCTTTCGCATCTTTTTTCCCTACGTTCTCTCTTGGAGAACCGCTAATAGATACAGATTTCATGTTTTTAAGTTTTGATTATTATTAAATTAATATACTTATAAAAAAGTCCGCGAAAATATAATTTTTTTTGACTTTTAGAATTTAATGATTTTGAGTCAGTTCATCTTGGTTTTTCAGATAATTGTAAAACTGTTCTATCTATTTCTTTCATTTTGACAAAGGTTCTCACCATGGTTGGGGGAGAAAAGTTCAGCAATATTGCTTCCCAAGAAAACTGTAATACCTATTATGACAGGTTTTTTTGAAGATGCTTACAATTTTTTATTTTTGCCGTCCGTTGGCTTCAGCCAACGGCAATAAAGCCTACGGCAAATAATCACTAATCACTAATCAATAATGACTTTTCACCTTTACAATACCCTTTCCAAGCAAAAAGAGCTTTTCGAGCCTGTTATTTCCGGCAGAGTCGGGTTGTATGTTTGTGGTCCTACGGTTTACGGAGAGCCGCATTTAGGGCACGCGCGCCCCGCTATTACTTTCGACATTTTGTTCCGATATTTTACACACATCGGATATAAAGTGCGCTATGTGCGCAACATCACTGATGTAGGGCACTTGGAAAACGATGCCGACGAGGGTGAAGATAAAATTGCCAAAAAAGCGCGCTTAGAACAACTGGAACCTATGGAAGTGGCGCAGTTTTATATCGACAGCTACCACCGCGCCATGGATAAGTTGAATGTGCTGCGTCCTTCGATTGAACCGCGCGCCTCGGGACATATTATAGAACAAATTGAGATTGTTGAAAAGATTATTGAAAAAGGGTACGCCTATATTTCAAATGGTTCTGTTTATTTTGATGTACCGAAATATCATGCGGATTTTGGCTACGGCAAACTTTCGGGAAGGGTTTTGGAAGAGATGATCTCTAACACGCGCAGTTTGGACGGACAGGATGAAAAACGGAATCCTGCCGATTTTGCGCTTTGGAAAAAAGCTGCGCCAGAACATATTATGCGATGGCGTTCACCCTGGAGCGACGGCTTTCCGGGATGGCATATTGAATGTACTGCAATGAGTACGAAATATTTAGGAGAACATTTCGATATTCACGGAGGCGGTATGGACCTGCTTTTTCCACACCACGAGTCGGAAGTGTGTCAAGCAACGGTGGTAAACGGCAAAGAATCCGTAAAATATTGGATGCACAACAACATGATTACTATTAATGGACAAAAGATGGGCAAGTCGCTGGGCAACTTCATCACACTCAATCAGTTTTTCTCAGGCAACCATGAGTTGTTGGAGCGTGCCTATTCGCCCATGACCATCCGTTATTTCATTTTGCAGGCGCATTACCGCGGCACAGTTGATTTCTCGAACGAGGCGCTGGTGGCTGCCGAAAAAGGTTTGCAGAAACTCTGCGCCGCTGAGAAACTTTTGGATAAACTAACCGCAAAAGGTAACTCCGACGAAAACATAATCGCTTGGGAGCAACGTTGCTACGACGCGATGAACGACGATATGAACACCCCTAAACTGATTGCCGAACTTTTTGATGCTACACGTATTATTAACAGTGTAAAAGAAAATCATCTTTCATTAAATCAAGAAGATATCGAACTTTTAAAAACCAACTTCAGACTTTTCTTTTTTGATATTTTAGGCTTGCTGCCCGAAGATAACAGCGCCGGAAACAACGAAATTACGGAGGGATTAATGCAGATGATTATTGAGATGCGACAAGATGCCAAAACTAATAAAAATTGGGCTGTAGCCGACAGCATACGCAACCATTTGGCGGCGTTGGGAATTACAATTAAAGACACCAAAGAAGGGGCGGTTTGGGAAATGTAGCTATGAATTTTACTCTACAATATTCTGATTCAAAGTCAAACGCCCGCACAGGCGTTATCGAAACTGCGCACGGCGCTATTGAAACTCCGATTTTTATGCCGGTAGGGACGGTGGGCGCAGTAAAAGCGCTGCATATCAAGAATGTAAGAGAAGATGTGAAAGCCCAAATTATTTTGGGAAACACTTACCATTTGTATTTGCGCCCTGGCTTGGAGGTATTGCAACAAGCCGGCGGGCTACATAAATTTAATGGATGGGACAAACCGATATTAACAGATAGCGGTGGCTATCAGGTATTCTCGTTAAGTCATAAACGCAAAATAAAACCGGAAGAGGGCGTTTGGTTTCAGTCGCACATTGACGGCTCCCGGCACCTTTTTAGTCCGGAGAAAGTAATGGATATTCAGCGTATTATTGGCGCCGACATCCTCATGGCTTTTGATGAGTGCCCGCCTTACCCGTGCGAATATGACTATGCCAAAAACTCTATGAAAATTACGCACCAGTGGTTAGCGCGTTGCTGTGCCCATTTCGATGCTACTGAGCCGCTTTATGGCTACCCCCAAACCTTGTTCCCTATTGTGCAAGGCAGCGTTTTTAAAGATTTGCGCGTGCAATCCGCTGAATTTATTGCTGCCCAAAACCGCGAAGGCAACGCCATTGGCGGCGTTTCTGTTGGTGAACCTACCGAACTCATGTATGAGATGACCGATATTTGCTGCCAAATCTTACCGAAAGAGAAACCGCGCTATTTGATGGGCGTGGGAACACCTGCAAATATTCTGGAAGCCATTGCTATGGGCGTGGATATGTTCGATTGCGTGATGCCGACACGAAATGGACGCAATGGCATGATCTTTACTTGGGACGGCATTTTAAATATGAGAAACGAAAAATGGAAATACGACTTTACTCCAATCAATATTAAAAGTGATCTATTTGCAGATCAGGAATATACACGCGCATATTTACGCCATCTGTATGTTGCGGAAGAGATGTTGGGACCCATGATTGGAAGCCTCCATAATTTGTACTTCTATTTAGATGTAGTGAAAACAGCAAGAAAAAAGATAGAAGAAGGAACTTTTTCTACCTGGAAGTCAGAAATATTACCTAAAATTTCAACAAAATTATAATTCTATGAAAAAATGCAATTTTATTCTCGTTTTTGTGCTAATTCTTAGTTTTTTTGGCACATCTTGTAAAAAACCATTGAATTTTTTTTCCATTGAGGATGATATTCAATTCGGTTTACAGTTTGATCAGGAGATTAAGACAAACCCTGAGTTTATTATCCTTAAAGAAACTGAGTTTCCTGAAGCATATCAAACCATTAATCGCTTTATGAACACACTTCTGAAAACAGGCAAGGTAGCTTATTCCGACAGGTTTAACTGGACAGTCAGAATTATTCGCGACGATGCCACCGTAAATGCTTTCGCTGTTCCGGGCGGGTACCTCTATTTTTATACGGGGTTGATAAAAGCGCTGGAGAATGAAGCAGAATTTGCCGGTGTGATGGCGCACGAAATGGCGCACGTTGCACGCAGGCATTCCACTACACAACTTACAAAAGCTTATGGAATAGATCTTTTGCTTTCCATGTTGTTGGGGAAAAATTCCAACGAATGGATAAACTTAGCCGCCGGTTTGGCTGAAGGATTAGTAGAACTAAAATTCTCCAGAAACGATGAGTTTGAAGCCGATAAATATGCAGTAATTTTCACCTACGCAACAGATTGGGATGCACGCGGTGTGGCTGACTTCTTCAAAAATATGATGGGGGGGACTCACAGCACTACACCTGTTTTCTTAAGTACGCACCCTGCTGATAAAGACAGGATTGCCGCTGTGGAAAAAGAATGGGAAACTTTAGGCGGAAAAGAAGGAGAATATTTCAAAGAACGCTATGAGCAATTCATCCAATCATTACCAAAATAATCACTAACCACAAATCACTACCTAACCCGTAGTTTTTGCCCTTCCCTTAAAAAGGCGCACCTGACTTCGTCATAATAAATGTTAAAAAAATCCATATATCACTATTTTAACATATTATACCAAATATTTTTTCAGAAATTGGGTGGCGCAAAATTTCAACAAAAAACTTTGTGAAAACTGCAATGTGGGTTAAAGCACAATTGGTATAATGCATTATGCTTTAACGTCCCGCTTTCCCTGTAGTAATTTTGTTTTATTTTACTGTTTTATTTAATTTTTCTACAATCAAACCCGGCGATAAATCTTTCCAAGTTCTATAACTTGATGTTAAATATTTTTCAATTTTTTTACGTAATGGTTTATACATATTTTTGAATTTTTCATCCAAATTTTCATTATTCAACGCACAACCGGCATTTTCATCACCTTCGCAGCATTCATAATCAAAATGGTATAAATAGCTATGATTATTATACAATATGACATACGATAATTTTAGAGATAAATTATAGTTATGGCAATAAAAAAATGGAATAAAGACAGCCCTTATTCCACGTATATTTTGATAATGAATACCTCCTTCGTAAAAAAATATCATTTCCGATTGATAATTGTCATCATAATACGCAATAGATAAGGTATATTTTTCATTTTTCAAATGGACTTGAATACTCGTTTCATGAGCATCTTGTGGTTTGTCGTCTCTTGCAGGATTACAAGCAGCACCAACTATTATATTCAAAATATTATACCCATTTTTATCATTCCATTCTTGTTGAACTATAATAGTATCCGGTATCATTTCTTGAGCATTGGCAGAAAACGAAAAAAATGAGATACAAAATAAAAACAATATTTTCCAATTACGTTTCATATTTATAATAAATTTAAGATGCTGTTACACTTCCATTTTTAGGTACATCAACATAGTATATTGGAAATTCATCATCCGTGTCTTCTATCTCATATTCAATCGGATATATTCTTGCTTGTATTGAATTAGGATAATTTGCTAAACGAACAGAATTACTTTGATTTCCGCCTAAAAATAGATAATTACCTTTATAATCTATTGCAACTGCAAAAGTTACATGATTATAGCCCAGAGGTTTGACATGACATATACAGCCCAAAAACATTTTAGACAATTTTTGAGCCCAGATTGGGTCTTCAAAAACATCTTTTGTCACATAAACTGTTTTTCCTGCTGCATTTTTTTCAGTTAGAGGAACTGTTTTTCCATCTTTATCAATTGTGGTTTGTATTTTATTTCTATATCTTGTTAGAATATTTCCATAAGCAGCTGCTCCAGGGTCTAATTGTGCAGAATAACCAGTTTCTTTTAAACACCATCCAACAAATGAAGCACACCAATGGTCTGAACAAGATTTTGGTTTATGTTCTCTATTAACTGCATGATATGTGTCAACTATGTATTGACAATTATCTGTTTGGTTTATCTTTTTTTCATATTCTTCCCTTGCCTTAATAATCCAAGGCTGTTCTAAATATTTTATTTTAAACCATTTATCTTCTCCATACATAAAATTATTATTATTTTCCCCTTCTCCACAGTAAACAATATTGGATTCAACAGACGTAACTTCAACATATACAAATGCCGTTTTGTCTTCATCTTCATTTATCAATTTAGCAAGGTCGAAAGATAAATCAGTTGCTTTTTGATTTAGCATTAAACGCAAGACCGCTTTATCTTTGAAATCATCTGCATTTGAGTATAATTCCTTATCTGCCAAGTTATCAACTTCTATTTCAAATTCGCTTTTAGTTTTTATATCTTTATATTTTGAAGCATCAGTAACTACTTTTATATCCTCATAGTTAATAAATTCTATTGCAGTATCAACATCTGTTAGCACTTTTCTTTTACCACTTTTGATTTTTATTTTCAATTTCTTTTTTGACAGCCCTTCTGTTTCGATAACCAATGCAGCCATATAGCTTAAACCTCTCTCCGTTATCTTTTCAAGAGTTATTTCTTCTCTTGCTTTTTGTACTTTTTGTGTAACCTTTTTGTTCAATTTTTTATCAAATACCGTTTCTTCTACTTCTAATGGTAATCCTTTTTCCGATTTCCATTTGGCAATATAAACGTCCAAAATTTTAGGCGACGTTACCTCTATACTTCCTACTTGTTCTCCTCGAAGAGAAAATATTATATTATTAACATCCATATATTTACCTATTAATTTTCGTATTCTATTTTAAATTTTTTCACACAGACTACTCCTTCGGTATCAACCTTTTCACAAACGAAAATTTTATCTTTATTGCCCTTAAATTTTTTTTCTTTATCATTTTCAATATTCAATCTCAAAAATTCACCTTCTCTGTAATCCTTTGTTTCGATATACAATGTTACTTCATAATTCGGAAATATTTCATAATGTTTTTCGTCACTATCGTCATCTTTCCAATACACATCTTTAACTTGTATTTTCTTTTTTTCTTCCCTTTGTTGCTTTTCAACTCCAGTAGCACCCGTACATGTTTTTCCCATAATAAACCTGACTATTCTTTGTTTGCTATATTAATTTAAACGTAATCATTATTGTAATAATATACTTTAATTTGCAAAAATGTGTCAAATACGCACTGTCCTCCCGCTGGTGTAAAACATCCCTGCATATTGCCGAAGTGGCGGCTTCCAACACATTTTCAACGTGAGCCAACAGCGTGCGAAAATAGCAAATTTTTTTTCCACGCGAGGTAAAGCCCATCGCGCCAAACCCTCTTTACAGGAAGTGCATGCCATTCCAGATTTCTTTCTCATCAGTCGTAATTTTCAATATTTCTTTTTTTTTAATGTGGTTTTCTCGTCCTAAAAAGGGAGGTGGGTGGGCAAGGTAAATAATGGCGTTATCCATTATTGGCTATGCGATGGGCAAGGTGGTATTGGCGGGTGAGAATGTGCAGAGAGAACACGACCTTGACTATTTGTTTTTTCATAATAAAATTTATTTGGTTAATAATATCAATTCTTTTCTGAGTTTTACGCGGAACAAACGGATTCATTGTTCATATCGTTTGGCGGTTTTATGAGGTGCGGCAACGATGCCAGTCCCAACGAGCAACCGCCGCGAAAGTAGTAAATATTTTCAAACGATGGTAGTGCTTCCATCGTGGTAATATGCTCGTTAACAGCAATTTATTTTATTTTAAAATTAATTGGAAGTGCAAAAAATACCTTTACTGCTTTTTCATCCTGCGTCCCCGGTGCCCAATGCGGCATCGCCATTACAACACGAATAGCTTCTTTATCTAACTAGGATATATTGGCTTATTCAATAAGGATGACACTTCAAGTAAATTATCAAAATTAGGCAATCACTTGGAGAAATTACTTTAGGTGCAGATACGAACAGATAGTGAGACTAAAACTTTTGCCTGTTAATATAAAATACCGATAAATAGATAGATGAATAGATATTAGAACCTGAATTCCTGACTTCGTCAGGACTACCTAACCCGTAGTTTTTGCCCTTCCCTTAAAAAGTCGCTTTTCATTTTGTTAAGCTTTTTAAGTTTATCCACAGTGGTTTTGTTTTTTTTAGCTAAAGCGCCTAAGGTATCTCCTTTGCGAACGGTTATATACACAGGCGATGGGTCTAAGGGTTGACCCGCTGAAGTAACTTTTGTAACGGCATCTGTGTTTGTTTTGATCACCTTTCCGCCGATATAAAGCGTGTCGCAAGCGAGTTTATAGTTTTGAAAGTCAATAATTCTTTGAGGGTTAAAATGTTGCCCTAAGTAACGTGTTTCAAAATGCAAGTGATTTCCTTTGGAGCGTCCGGTGTTTCCGCCCAAGCCAATGGTATCGCCTGCTTTTACTAATTGTCCCGGATTTACCAAACGTTTGAGAAAATGAGCATAGTAGGTTTCCAACCCATTGTCGTGGCGAAGGATCACTAAATTTCCATAACCGCCATTGTTGTAAGTAGAAACGCGCACAATTCCGTCAAATGCCGCTACAACAGGCGTTCCTTCGGGAAAGGGGAGGTCGATGCCCCAATGCGTTCTACCTCTGCGTCTTTTCACGCCATAAAAAGAGGTGGCTTTATATTTTGCAGGATGCACATAATTTCCAAGCACAAGTGTATCAGGGAGAACAGTACGGTCGTGGACATAGTGCACTTTTAAAACATCAAAGTTGGAATAGGTCCCGTATCCGGGCATCCAATTAAAATAAATATACATCATGGATTGATCTGTGCCGGCCTCATCTTCAAATCCATCAACATCTTCTTCATCCTCTAAAAGAGGTTCACTGAAAGAGAGCGTATCGCCCTCACTGAAATTTAACCGGTCGCATTTATTTTGAACTTCTTGAGCTATGCTTGCAAAAGGGAGCAACAAAGTAAAAGAGAGTAGGAATAATAATTTGATTGTTTTTTTGAGCATATTATTGATTGATTGATTGATTGATTGATAGTTGTATTTATTTGATTTAGAGCAACAAAATATTACTAATACCTTAAAAAGCTTCCACCGGCAACATTTCATCTACCTCTTCATTCCAAGGAAGTCCATATTTTCCAATTTCTGCCATAAATGGGTCAGGGTCAAATTCTTCTACATTAAAGACGCCGATTCCGTTCCATTTTCCGGTGAGGATCATTTTTGCTCCCAACATGGCGGGAACTCCGGTTGTGTAAGAAATTGCCTGAGCGCCAATCTCTCTGTTCACTTCGGCATGGTCGCAGTTATTCCAAATATAGTAGGTGCGAGCTTTGCCGCCTTTCGTGCCTCTTATTTGGCATCCAATAGAGGTTTGCCCTGTATAACCCTCTGCTAACGAGGCGGGTTCTGGTAATACCGCTTTTAAAAATTGCAGTGGCACAATCTCCCTGCCTTCATACATCACGGGTTTTATGCTCGTCATACCTACTTCCTGCAGCACATTCAGCACGTTGATATATTTCTGTCCGAAAGTCATCCAAAAGCGAGCGCGTTTCAGCGTAGGGAAGTTTTTCGTGAGAGATTCCAATTCTTCGTGAAACAGCAGGTAAGATTCTTTCTCTCCGATGTTGGGATAATGAATCGGTTTGTGAATAGACATAGCCGGAATTTCGTGCCATTTTCCATTCTCCCAATATTTTCCTGATTGCGTAATTTCGCGAATATTGATTTCCGGATTGAAGTTGGTGGCAAAAGCCTTGCCGTGGTCTCCTGCGTTGCAGTCCACAATATCTAAATAATGAATTTCATCAAAATAATGTTTGGCGGCGAATGCGGTGTAGATTCCTGTAACCCCTGGATCGAAGCCACAACCCAGCAACGCCATGATGCCGGCTTCCTTAAACTTGTCGTGGTATGCCCATTGCCATTTATATTCAAACTTGGCTTCATCAATAGGCTCGTAGTTGGCGGTATCCATATAGTTGGTTTTAGTAGCCAAACAGGCGTCCATGATGGGCAGATCCTGATAAGGCAGCGCCACGTTAATCACCAAATCGGGCTTGAAACTATTGATCAAAGCGATTAATTCCGGCACATTATCTGCATTAACTTGTGCAGTTTGGATACGATTTCCGCCTACCGCTTCGGCAATTTTATCACATTTCGATTGGGTTCTGCTTGCCAGCATAATGTTTGTAAATACTTCGGGAACTGCTGCACATTTGTGCGCCACGACTGCGCCTACGCCGCCGGCGCCGATGATTAATACTTTAGACATATCTTCTTTTTTATTGGGTTGATAAATAGGACGGCAAAAATAAGATGTTTTTTGGAAAACTATATAGTAAGCCTAACGCAAACGCATTAAAATTTTTATTATACGACCAAAAAACACTTAATGTGTTGATTAAGAGTTTTTTTTGGAAAAATTTTCTGAAATAAAGGTTATTTTTCGGTTCTCTTTTTTAAACACTATTTAATAATGGGGTTCATTTAGTAACCGGTATCGTGCAAAAAAAAGAGGTTGCCCATTTTGAGCAACCTCTTGGGGTTTATTACATTTTTGTGATTACTTTTTAACAAAGTTCTTCACCGAAGAGGTCGTTCCTTCTGTTAAGCGAACGAAGTAGTTTCCGGCAGCGAGGTTCACTACGCTGATTTCAAATTGAATATCTCCGG
>JGI24696J40584_12961351_pt1 | contig 14082 bp, 6 predicted proteins | sample TergutCo191P4_FD_40584 | JGI IMG/M metagenome (IMG submission 40584)
TTTCCGTATTTCGTAAGGAACCCGTCGCCAGCGCCGTCGCAACCGTTCGTGCTGCTGCCAAAGCTCAATAAACTCCGGGCTTTGGTGTGTCCGTTTGAACTCCTGCACGGGCTGATGCTTACGCTTGGTTTCCACGGCGGGCTCACCGCGTTCCAGGTCGGGCCAGCGAGCCGACATGTGCGCGTGGTATTCGTCCTGCCAGCGACACATGTCCTTGCGGTTGCCGAGGATTTCTTTTGCCGACAGCCGCTTGTCGGGCGTGAGGGGAACGAAACATAGGTGCATATGCGGGTTCACTTCGTCCTCATGCACCAGAGCCACGAAGATATTGTCCGCGCCAACTTTTTTCTCCATAAAGGCAAGCGCGTGCTTGAAGAACTCCAACTGTTCTTCTGCTGGCAGCTCCTTCACGAAGCCCGGCGATGCGCCGATATACACGTCCACCATCTTCACGCTGTCGCTACGCACACGGCAATGCGCCGCCTCAATGCGCCGCTGCACCTCGTAGTAGTATCTGCCCTGCGGCGCTACAAGATGGTGGTTGAGATGTGTACGGGCGGGGTCTATGTCGGGGTTGCTCTGGTAGGCTTCCTTTTCGCGTTCGTGGTGCTTGTCCAGTGCGCCGATGTTGCCGCCTTTCTGCTTTGTCATACGTAGTATTGCGAATGCCATTTTCTCTATCGCTCCTTTCATCTGTGGGCTGGTTTTTTCATACACCCGCTGCGGTGACGGCGTGCCGCCGTAACCCCTGCCTTGCTTTTCCCCGAAAAGCAAACCAGGGTAGCAGCAGGTGTAACACACTAGACTTTGCGAGCAAAGTCAGTGTGGCGGGGCTCTGCCCCTGCACCCCGTCGGTGCCGCTGGCGCGGCACTTTGGTGACGGTGACGGTATTTATACATGCACGGGTGGGCCTGCAATACCGTCACCCGGTGACGATATTTGCCCGGCACCCCCATATGCATTTCAACCGTCACCGTCACCAGCACGGCGGCTATGCCGTCGCACCAGCCGAAAAAGAAATCAGCCGTGCGCTGTTTGTCCGACTGAATTTCACGGCCAGGCCGTGTTTCTTTTCCAGCGTCAGGGCCTGCTCCTTGAGCGTCCTGGTCAGGCCGTTGGGCTTCAAGTCGAGGCCCCCGTCAACGCCCTGTAGGGCCGCTACAAGCTCCGTAGCCGTGCCCGTAAACGTGCCCAAGGCTTGGAGCGCGGCAATGAGCTTTTCATCCTCTTTGGCCGTTTCCCGCGGGAAAGAGATGAAGCGCCAGGTGCTTGCCACGCAGTCGAACTCAAGGAAAAGCTGCATGTCCTCGATGTCGCGGCCCGTGACGTGAAGCTTGGCCTTGTTGTCCGTGCGGCTGTCCTTTTCCTGTGCCTGCCCCGGCTCCGCGCGGGTCGCCACGTATTTCCCCCTGGCGGGGTATCTCTCACGGGATGCGCTATTCTGTTGTGGGGTTGCTGTTGTGTACCTGCCTTTCTTTCAGTAGATTTACCCCTCAACCCTATCCGCTGACTCTTTCGGCGTTTGGCTACTAAAAATTCAAAAAAATTTTTCGGTCTGCTTGCACCAGGTTCACGGGAAGATGGCCTCCGGGGTTGGGGGCGAAAACTATGCCCCTCACTTAATTCCTCACTCAGAGGCCTATTTGTGAAGGGTCGAAAAAAGAAAATTTTTAGTTTTAGCATCGCGAAGCAGGAAAACGGAATATATTGTTAAATAGCCGGCGAATAATAGCCTGCAAATGGAATCACCCGACATCGATAGAGCAAAAGAAAAACCCCGCACCTTCTTCGCCGGAGGATGGCTCCGGGATGGTACGGGGTTGCTATTGAGTTGGAGGGGAAAGACTACATCGGAAGAATATGACGAGTAGCGATACTGCTGACCCAGAATGAAAATGGAGCAGGGAAAGAAGGGAAGAGCCTCATTATTATGACTGCCTTGAAAGTCAAGAAGACTTTTTTCTAGCCTTTTTCACGATTAGCGTCCACATAACGCTCCAGCCTATGGCTATTAGGCATAGAAAGGGTAGTAGAAACAAAAACTGATCTCCGGCAGGGCCCCCTGACCATACATAAATCCACAGCGTGACGATGATTGTCATCACGGTATACATCGCAGGTGCCACCCAAATGAAAATATTGTTGTCACAGAAAATGATGGCGCTTATTATCGGATAGGCAATGGCAATGATGAAGGATAAAAAGCATGACAGCAAAAATAGTGGATAGTTGTGTATCATGGACGGTAATGGAATAAAGACAAGAAGCAGCAGAGTCAGCAGTTGTCTAGGTTTTATTGTTGATTTAGGATTCATTTCGAAAAAGCGTCCTTTCGAGGTAAACCCCCTGCGATCTCATGTATTGCCGTGAGATCGCAGGGGGGCTGGGTATTCTTCAGATTGTTCCACCTACAGTAACATTATAGTAAAACTTATATAAGAATCCGGCTACATCCTGCTGCACTAACTTCATCGGGATTTCGATTGCTGGATCTCTGACTGATGCACTGATATTGTAACATTTCCCGTAATGACTGTAGGAAATGCCAGTGTTTGTCTCGGCTATAGTAGACAAGCTATATGTAGTATACCAACTATAGTATGGTGAAGACGACATTGCATATAGATTTCGTCTATCCTGAGCGTCCGACTCATATTTCCCATGCAAAATTCCTAACGCGATATCAACAGAATAATCCGGTAAACACCTGTCTCCAGTATGCGGTGGTGCGCCAATATCGCTCAGGTAGTGTATTGCCCTTCCTAGATACTCAGCCGCACCTGTCGCACCTGTCCAGTTCCCTTTTTTTCCCTCAGTCACGGCTTTATTGTACCAATAAATGAGGCGGCTTTTCGCGGTGTCCGAGTTAAACCCGTTCCTAAAATAATTTGTTTTATAGTCACCATGGTAAAAATGCCAACTGGCCACATTATACAACAGCCCCTCGTTGTTATCGGGCCAGTCAGCAGCCGTAATTGTTGTCGCTTTCCCTCTTGTTGCAAACCAATTGTAGACGCTTGGCTTGTCATTTTGCAAGATAGTAAAAGCCCTCGCTGTAATCCACTGGTGACCATTTGTACCGGCTTTCCAACGCGATGGTGGAAGCAGTTCTTCAAAGTCAGCTGGAGCACCATCGCCAAACATAACATTTTCACCGTTGGCAATTCTTTCGATGACCGCCTCAATTTCATCATCGGTCATGTTCTCAGGATAAAAATGTTCGTATGGGGTATTATCAGGGACAAAATCATCCGGGATAACAACTGTTGCTTCCATAGGAAGCTCGGTTATTCGCTGTCTGGAATCGAGGCCGTAGTTTAGCTTGTTTAGAATGTCCGCCATGGTCGCATCGCTGATTTGACCATCGGTGCTGTTTGCTCTGCCCTGTGCAATTGTTCCTGAAGAAAACAGCAATAACATAGCCATAACCAGGCAGATGGATCTGAGAAACCTATGCTTTTTCATGGTAGGGATTTCCTTTCTGATTTAAAATTTGGGTTTTCTGGCCACGTTGCGATTTGTGCTTGAATCGTATACACTACAGGAATTGCCGCCCACTCATTCTACTAGCCTTCACCTTGCCTTTCCGCCTTTCGGCATTACTCAGTACGCCACAACACTGCTATACCCGGTCACAGTCTCTGAAGCGCTCCCGGCATAAGCCTTATACTCTGCCCGCACCCGATACTGGTAGCCTTTGGTGATTGCCTTTTTCATGGTATACATGCCGGTAAAGCTGTTGAAAGTCTGCTTTGGGTCGCTTGCGTAAGTTGTCCAAGTGCTGCTACTCGCAAGTTTGCGTTCCAAATATAGGGTGATTTCCACCTTGGTTGTGGTGCCTTTGTAGCCAACGACAGAGCCTGTGCAAGATGCTTGTCCACCGCTGACGCTGATGCTTGTAGTAGCCGTCATGATGTAGGACAAACGAAGCGGTGGGGGCTCATCATCCCGCCTCGCCTCATCGGTGGCAAAGGCTATAACAAGCCCCGCTCCGCCCATACACAGCACCAGAGCTAAACTTAGGATTGCAAAACATATCTTCTTCATAAAATCAGCCTCCATTCGATTTTGTGGCGGAGGGCACCTTATTTACCCTCTCACTACTAATAACTGAAAACAGAGGCTGTTGGTCACATGGTCTAGAAAAATATTTTATCTGTTGCGCATGGATTCTGCCATGCGAAGCAAGTCATCTTTGTTCAACAGCCCGGAAAGCGAAAAGCCGTATTGACCATCGTTCCAAAGAAGCGTCCACATTCCTTTATTTCGACAAAGAACCGCTTCTTGGTTATGAACTATCGCTGGCTGTGTTTCAGTACCCTCCGTATCAAGAATCATTCCGGACGCTATGGTGTGTTGTTGAAAAACAAGCATGTCATCGTCTTTGAAATAATAGCTGATGCGCACTGTGTCGGATAGCGCCACTGCTTCATCGTCCAACACATACCCCTCTGGTAGCCAGGCGGGTTCATAGATTGCCTCTAGAGTGACGGGCGGCATCTGTTCATCTTCGCCGCTATTGAAAAAGACGGCGGAGAACTTTTCATAGACCTCAATGAAGAACCGCACCACAGGCTCTCGCAAGGCCGAAACACTGAACACCATGGTAATCAAAAGGATAATGGCAGCGGCCAGTCCAAGCAGGGCTTTCTTCATGTTCGTATTGACAAAGCGGTAATATGGCTTGCTCTGAACTTGGATGAGTCGATTCCATTTATCTTCAAACGCAGATGAAAATGGAAATGAATCATTGGGGATTTGCTTAATCCGCCGTTCCATGTCCTCCCTAAGCACATCAAGGATTATGGGGTTCATAGTTATGAAGTCCTTTTTCATTTTACATCATCTCCTTCCAGCAAGGCACGTAATTTTACTCTCGCTCTCACCAATCGCATTTTCACTGCGCTGGGCGACAAATCAAGCGATTTCGCTATCTCGTTGATGGACAAGCCCACGCGATATGAAAGGTACAGCACGTCTCGGTAGATTTCATCCAATTGGTCGATGGCCTCCTGCACCTCGTCATGTTCCAGCATCATACTAATTGGTTCAGCTTCGACTACGCCGCCCATCGTAAAGCGTTCATCAAACGAGACCTCGGCATTTTTCTTCCGCTCATTGTACATATCTATCGCGGTATGCTTTACTATAATAACCAAATAATCCCGCATTTGGTCACATGTAAAATCATGAAATTTTTTGATTTTGTGAATCATCTTCAAGAAAGCCTCGTTGACCGCATCCTCGGCCAAGTAATTGTCGCGTAGGATACCCCAAGCCAGCCTGGCCATTCTGTCTCTATTAGCTTCATACAATTCAGCGAACTTTAGCTTCTCTTCGTGGCTTTCCAGCATGGAAAGAAAAAATAGCAGCAACCTAGCGCCTCCTTTCATCGTCATGTCTATAGTGTAACGGTTCAGAGGCTTGCTGTCAAGAGCAAGTGAATAGACTGTCCGCTTAGCCTGACCGACCTCCCGCGGCCGCCACGGGCAGTCCAGGTCGTGCATAGCCTTAATCAGGTCTTGGACGTTGGTGCCCGCGCCCATCTTGGCTGTAGAACCCAGCAAAACACGTACCGCGCCCGTGCGCACCCGCCCGAACAGCGCCTGCTTCTGCGCTTCGTTTTTGGCCTCATGGATGAACGCAATTTCATCGGAGGGAACACCCCGCAGCAGCAGTTTCTCCTTGACATCGTGGTAAACATCGAATTCAATGCCATCCTTTGGGGTAGACAGATCAATGAATCCCAACTGCGTCAGGCGCTTTGCGGCGGTGTCCTGCCAGATACGGAACATATTCTCTACGCACAGGTTCACCTTACTCCCCGGCACATCCGGCAATAGCGGGTTGACCAAGCGCTGGTCTAACGCCAGCTTGCGCCCGTCGTTGGTCACAAGCAGCATGTTGTCCTCCGTAGGGGCAACCTCGCGCTTCCGGATTCTGTCCGCTCGTGCGGCCAGGCCCTGCACCATGGCTTGCTGATGCTCGCTGGGCTTGGCAGCTACAACATGATAATTCACCTTTGGCGTGGGCAAGTTGAGCATATCCGCGGTCTGGATGTCCGCGACTTCCCTGAACATGGCCATCAGTTCGGGCAGGTTGTAGAACTTGGCGAAGCGTGTTTTCATGCGGAAGCCCGTGCCCTCCGGGGCCAGCTCCATGGCCGTCACCGTTTCGCCAAAGGTGCTGGCCCAGCAATCGAAATGTTCTAGGCCACGCTCTACCAGCGCGTCGTATTGCAGGTAGCGCTGCATGGTGTACATTTCCGCCATGGTGTTGCTGATGGGCGTACCCGTGGCAAACACCACGCCGCGCCTGCCTGTAAGCTGATCCAAATAGCGTGTCTTCATGAACAGGTCGCTGGCCTTCTGCGCGTCGCTCTGGCCGATGCCCGCGACATTGCGCATCTTGGTGACGATCATCAAATTTTTGAACAGATCCGCCTCGTCAATGAACAGCAAATCCACGCCCAATTCCTCGAAGGTCAACATATCGTCCTTGCGCTCCTGATCATTGAGCTTCTGGATTTTCGTTTGGAGGGACTTGCGTATTCGTTCCATCTGCTTTACCGTCACGCGCTCGCCGTCTTGCCATTTCATATCAGCGATGCCGTCGGCGAGGTCTTCCACCTGCTGCTGTAAAAAGTCCTTCTGCCATTCCACGGACATGGCCAACTTCTCGAACTGCGAGTGCGCCATAACGATGCCGTCGTAGTCCCCCGTGGCGATGCGGGCGCAGAATTTACGGCGGTTCTGCTTCTCGAAGTCATGGGCCGTCACCATGAGCACATTGGCGCTGGGGTATAGTTGCAGGAACTCGGATGAAAACTGCCCCACGATGTTGTTGGGGACGACAAACAGCGCCTTGTGGCTCAGCCCCAGGCGCTTGCTCTCCATCGCCGCCGCGATCATGGTATAGGTTTTGCCCGCGCCCACCACGTGCCCAAGCAGCGTATTGCCGCCGTAGAGATGCCGGGCCACGCCGTTCCTTTGGTGCGTCTCCATCGCGATCTCAGGGTTCATGCCCACGAACTGGATGTGGCTGCCGTCGTACTCGCGGGGCCGCGTGGAGTTGTATCGCGAGTTATATATCCGGCACAGCCGCTCGCGGCGGTCAGGGTCGTCCCAAACCCAATCCAGGAACTTGGCCTTGATGATCTCCTGCTTCCCCTGCGCGATGGCGGTTTCCTGTGGATTCAGGACGCGCTTTTCCTTTTCGCCGTCATATACCGTATCGAACACCTTCACCGTGCGCAGGTTCAGGGTCTGCTCTATAATGTGGTAAGCGCTGATACGATCCGTGCCGTAGGTGAGGCGGGCCGCGATGCTGTTTTTTTCCACGCTCTTGCCCGTGATGTTCCATTCGGCGGTGTATTGCGAATAGTGTACCTGTACCTCCCGTTTCGCCCAATAGCCGGGTTCCAGCAGTTCAAATATGAAGTCCTGCACCACGTCGGTCGGCACCCACGTGGCCCCCAGGCGCACGGAGATTTCAGCGGCGGTGAGGTCTTTCGGCTGCGCGGCTTCCAAGGCGCGGACGTTGACTTCCAGCTCCGGCAAAACGGCGGCCGCCGCCCTCGCCTCATCCAGTTTCTTGCGCACGTTCCCGGAGAGGTACTCGTCCGCGGTGACATAAGCTTTGTCCTGCGATTCGGCGCTGCCTATATTGAGGAAGATCACCCCCTCCAGGTCGGCGATCAACCGCTCGCGGCTCAGCCCGGAAAGCTGCTCCATGAACCCCAAATCCACCCGCGCTTTTTCGGCCATGGAAACCGTCAGGGCTTCGGCGGCGGTATCTACGTGCGTGATGGGCGCGTAGGGCCGGATGGTGCGCTTGCTGAACATGTCAGCCTTGGCCTTGAGGTTCCTGTCCTCGTCCAGGTGTTCGAGGGAACACAGCAAGGGGTAGCTGCCGTCGTCGCGGAACACAGCGGCGTTGGCGCGGTCATTAAGCAGGCCGTACTTTGCCGTATAAGCGTCATACAGCTGATTCAACCGGGCCTGTTCTCGCTGGATTATCTCGTCCGGCGCATTCTCCGTCTGCCACTCAATCAAGCGCCTGGTGCAGTCACGGATGTCGATCATGCCCTTGACACGGCTGCGGGCCGTGGCAGAAAGCTCCTGCGGCAGCATGATGGAGTTTTCGCGGAAATACACACTGCCTTTATATATTGTATAGGAAAAGTTGCGCACGGATGGGTCGGCGGGGATGGCTCCTTCCTGTTCCTGCTGGTCGTCCCGTTCGTAGTCCGCGATTTCGCCGTGGATATTCTGTATGGCCTCGTCCAGCAGGTCGGCCAGGTCGCGCTCAGGGAGGGGGGTGCAAGTGGTGTCGTGACCGTATTGCGTACTCTCGGTCGTCATGGTGCCCAGGATCATGTCCGGGTTCTCGGCAAAATAGCTGTTGACAGTAATACCATTTTCGGTTTGCCCAAGATGCACCCAATCCGGCTCGATCTCAATTGCCCGGTCGCGCTTCTGCAAAAAGATGATGTCCGTGGTGACTTCCGTGCCCGCATTGGCCTTAAATGCCGTGTTGGGCAGGCGTATGGCTCCCAGCAGCTCCGCGCGCTGGGCGATATATTTGCGGATAGCAGGGTCTTTCTTGTCCAGGGTATACTTTGACGTGATAAACGCCACAACGCCGCCGGGCCGCACCTTGTCCAGGGTCTTGGCGAAAAAATAGTCATGGATGCTAAATTTGTACTTGTCGTAGCGGCGGTCGGCCACGGAATACTCCCCGAAAGGTACGTTGCCAACGGCGAGGTCAAAGAAGCTGTCGGGCAGTTCTGTCGATTCAAAGCCCTCAATGGCGATGTTCACGTTCTGATAGAGCTGTCGTGCGATGCGGCCCGTGATGGGGTCAAGCTCTATGCCGTACAGCTTGCTGACTGCCATGATCTCGGGCACCAGGCCGAAGAAATTACCGATGCCGCAGGATGGCTCCAGCACGTTGCCTTGCGTGAACCCCATGTTCTCAATGGCCTTGTAGATGGCCTTGATGACCGTCGGGCTGGTGTAGTGGGCATTGAGGGTGCTGGCGCGGGCGGTGGTGTATTCCTCCGGGGCAAGCAGGGCCTGTAGCTCCTGATACTCCCCGGCCCACTGCGCGTTGTCCGGGTCGAACGCCTGGGGCAGGCCGCCCCAACCAACGTAGCGGGACAAAATCTCCTGTTCCGCTGGTGTAGCCAGCTTGCCTTCTTCGTCGAGGGATTTCAGGTAAAGGATCGCTTTTATGTTGGCTTCATATTTTGCTTTGGCCCCGCCGTGGCCCAGGGCACCGTCCGTGATGCGGAAGTTACGGCGAACAGCATCTGGATTATCCTGTTGCAGGCGGACGGAGCGGAGCTGCCTATTACGGTCGTCGCCCATGAGCAACGCGTCAAACCGCTGGAACCCCTCCCTGCGCGAAGTACCGTCCGCGCCGCGCAGCATGACGATTCCGTGAATATCGTCATGCGTGGAAATGCTTGCTATTTGCAACGGTGTACCATCAATATATACATCGTCCCCAACGCGATACCAATCATGCGCATTGCTTTCATGTGTGGGTGTTTCTTTCGCGTCGGCCACTGGGTCGTACATCCGTAGAAAATCAAGCGATTCACGCCTGAAAATCGGGAAGCCCGTGCCGTTCTCGAATGTCACATCCCGCAGGCTGACGCTGTTGCCCTCAACGGTGTCCACCTCAAAGCGCCGCCCGTCGATTTCATAGCGGTCGCCCAGCTTGGGCAGCGCGGGAGCAGGCACAACCGTAGTGTCCTGCTCCTGTACGGTGTCCTGTTGTTGGATATATACCGGCGACATTACCCAATCGGTATGTGTGATCCCGCATAAACCGTCATCGCTGAACGTGATAATTTCATCGCGATCTTCTGCCAGCGCCTCTGTGTTATCAGGGAACAGCAGATAAATTGGATGCCCTGTGTCATACATCTCAACAGCTCGCTGTGCTGAAAGCGGATACATGTCATCTTCGGTATAGCCGTACTTGTCACGTTCATCGGCAGTGATTGAGGGGTCGGGAACGGTTTCTGTCGTTTGCGGCTTTGCAGGTAAAACAATCCCGTGTTCCCGCGCGTACCGCTCTGCCAGTGTCACCTCGCCGTTGATTAGCCGGACGCTGTCATCTTCTGCGTAGACCAATTCCAGTTCGTCGTCTGCGTAGCGCACGTGCATCACATCGCGGCGGTAGCCCTGGCTACGGATGTTACGGAACCACTGTGCCGTGAAAGCATTTAGCTGGTGCTCCAACGCGTGATTGTAGATGCCGTCAAAGCGCTCCACCCGTTGATACATATTCAAGCCGTCCTGCTGGTACGTTCGGGCTGAGAGGGTTGCGGCCTCACGGTCAAAGACGAATGTCATATCCGGGTCGGCCATCAGGTCACCGTTTTGTTCGTAGTTATGAGCAAAAGACAAGCGGTTGTCATCCAACAGGTCAATGGAGAGCGGCATCATTCCCGCGCCCGATTGAAAACGCAGATAGGTCGCCTCGCCACTGAGTATTTCGGGGGCAAGCTCGTTGAGGAAGCGGAAGTTGCGCTGCTCGGTGGTGGCGCGTTTGGTGGGGGGCTTTAGAACACGCTGTATCTCCCGCTTTGTCTGCGTGTATGTCCTGTCGAAAACATAATCACACATACGCTCCCGGAAGCCGGGCGTATCATGGAACAGCTTGTAAAGCTCCATATCTTCCGTGCCGAGGTGCAGCGCCGCGCGATCTACCGCAGCGTCGCATTCGATGCGGGCATTTTCAGCGTCAGCGTTTGTGTAAGCGTTGAGGTAGGGCTCATCACGCAGCACCCGTTGTATGAACAGAATGGAATACTCGTTGAACGCGTCGTCCACGGTGCGTTCAGACGTGTCGGTTTCGGGGTTCTGCTCCGGCAGGGGCCGCTTCGCCCATTCCGGCGCGTCTCGGTCAAACTCATGCTGCTCCAACTGGTTACGGCTGTCCACCACCACGTCTTGGAAAGTGTTCTGAAACAAATCCTCGGCAAGCCAGTTATGGAATTCTGGCAGTCGAAGGGCATCGTCAAGACCGGGGTAGGTTTCAGCGTCCAAAGAGGCAGTGAAAACCCAATCGTGTACCAGTTCATGGGCAACCTCCGCATAGCTGTCGTTGTCGCGTAGATAGGGGTATATATCGCTGGCGCGAAGATCATCCAACAGCAGCGGAAGGTATTGCTGGTATAGTTCGCGGGGCGTTTCGGGAGCAAGCGCTCGTTCGGGTTCTTCCTCTACCGGCACCTTCAAATGATCGTTCCGCGCGTCCTGCCACAAGCGCCGCTCGAACTCATCCCGCGAAAGCTCGTCATTGAGCAGAGGGAAGCGCGGGTTGTACAGGCTGACCGTAGTTTCGCCCACGGCGGCAACCTCGTAGCCCTGCGCACCGAGATACACCTGATCCCCCACAGCGTAGCGGAACTCCATGGGCGTTTCTTCTTCTGCGGGTTCCGGCTCCGGCGCGGACGCGGACTGCCGCCGCTCCGCGAGCTGTGCAAGGTAGGCGGGCAACTGCTCCTTTTCGGCGAGGGTAAGGTAACGGTCGGCTGCAATCAGTTGGGCCACACGCTTTGCGACCATGGGCCATGATAGCGTAACCGCCACGTCCGGCTCCATGATGCTGCCATGCGAAACATGAACGCCTTTTTCGTTAAAGCTCTCATTTTTCTCATCGCTGTAGCTGCCGAGAAAGCCATAGTGATGCTTCAGGAACGCGGCTTGCTCCTGTGGCGTATGCGGCTGAGAAAAGTATTCGTAGATTGTGAATTTACCGCCACTCACACCTCCATGACGCAACGTAACATCCACTTCGTCCTGTGAGATAAACATCCGTGGCGGGTGGTATGTGAAATCCGGCGCGGTTTCAAAGCGCGTGTGCGGCGCTTGTACGTCCTCAATCTTCCGCAGCACGTCCTCCGGCTTATAGTGCTGATGCCGCAGAACACCACGGTCTTGCGCATATGCAGCAGCGAACAGTTCCAGGGAAGCCGCAATCTCCGCGTGGGCGGCGGGGTTTTTCAGCATCCCGGCAAGCCGCGCGGTACTGTCAGGGAAGCCGCCCTTGAACACTTCATCGTCCATGAGCAGGGTTCGGCTCTCAATCAAAGCCTGGTGCAAGTTCCAGAGATACTCCGCAGCCGCAAGCGCTTCATGGTCAAAGGCTTGATCCAGGATGTTTTGCGGCAAAAACTCGCCCCGGTGCAGCATATTGGACAGCGTAATGGCCACGAAGTCCCAAGGATAGAGGGTCGCGTTGGTCACGTTATCCGCATTGTTTGACAGGACGCTATCGCCCCAACCAACGAGAAAGCCGTCCGGCACATAGCCCACAGCAATCTGCCCCTCCGGGAACACATAACCGCGATAACCCTCACGAAACTCATGCTGAAGAAAAGCGATGCTTTCCTCCCGTGTGTGCTCTACCGAAAAGTGAGAAATAATGCGCAGTTGGCTTCCGCGCCGCTCCCCACCCTGTCGCAGGATTTGCCGGAATATCTCGAAGTTTTCCGGCACGTCCAAAGAAAAAGACCAGCCCCGGTAGGACTGGCCGTTTTCGATATTCGCCATCTGCTGTTCTTGGGAGGGAAAAAGGCTTAACTGTAGATCAGTTCCTGCCTCACCAGTTCCTCCGCGCTGTGCTTTGCCGCGTTCACCAGGCCCACCCAGGCCATCTGGTCGTTGGCTTTCAGTTCCTCCGTCGCGCCCTTGGCCTCGGCCATCTGCCGCGTTAGCAGATCGAACCGTACCGCCGCCGTCTCCTGCATTTCCAGCAGGTGCGGCCAGAGTGTGAGCTGCGTCATCATGTGCATGTACAACGCGCTCTTGTGATTCCGCAGATAATTCTGCCGCGCCCGGCCCCAGCGGTTCAGTTCGCCCTCGGGCTGCGGGGGCAGGCCCAGGTCGGGCACCAGATAATCGCCCGCTTGCGTGTAAGTCAGGTTGCTCATGTTCATCCGCCCTTTCTTCTGCTGGTATAGTTTGAGTATACAGTGGTTGCGCGTCATTTGCAAATGTGCGAATTGTATTTTTTTGCAGCGGCAGCACTACGACGGCGATCTCCCGCAGGCCCATCTCGGCGATGTCGCTTGTGGCCGCGCCCAACAGGTTCACCAATGCGGGAGTATTGAATTGGTCAATCCAGCTCATGTCGAGCGGGTCAGTATCCACGCCGCAACGGGACAGCATCATATATGTCACGCTGCACAGTACCGCTTGACGGAACAGGGACGGGTCAAAGGATTCGTCCAGGCTGGCCAACTGCTCGGCATAGTCGGGCAGATTGTCCTCTACCAGCGCCGATGCCGCGTTCACCAGTGCGTCCGCGAAGGTGTTTATTTCCGTTTCCTCGCCGGACGGCCCATGGCTGTTCCTGAGCGTTTCCATCACGTCCGGCACGACTACCGGCGTGATCTCCCACAGGGGCACGGGCAGGGAAAATGCAAACAAGGATTCATGGGTGTCGGCGATGTCGAAATAGTATTTCAACCGGGGCTTGGCGGTGGAGCGGTCGAACACGGCGATGCCCGTGCTGCCCCGGTTCACCCAACGGCCAAAGTGCTCATTCCAGCGCTCTATTTCAAGCACAGCGGTCGCATCCGGGCGTTGGGCGTATACCAGGAGCTGCTCGTCGAAGGGCAATTTGTAATTCCGGGCGGCGGCCTGTAGAAAGGCCGTCCACTCTGCGGGGGACTGCGTGACGTATTCAAGCTGATAATTGTAGGCATCCTTGATGATTTGCAGTTTGCTTGCCATCAGCGATCCTCCCTGTTTTTCGGCTTTTGTGGACTGGATTCTCGCGGGCTGCCGTTCTGGTCATAGTTCCACGGCTTCGCGCCAGACGTATCCCAGCCTTGCGTGGCCCCTGCGAGCATGGCGGCTTCCTGCTGCCGTGAAACTCCCATTTTCTGATTTTGTTCATCAACCATTTGCCGATTGACTGCAGGGTCTGCGGAAGATTTTGGCCAGACCAGATAGCCCGCCTTGCCTTGCATGATATAGATCACCTCGCCTGTACTCGGCAAAGTGCTTACGCAACCGAAGGGCAGCTCATGTTTTCCCGCCAGTTCGGGCAGCAGG
>JGI24696J40584_12961350_pt1 | contig 14081 bp, 12 predicted proteins | sample TergutCo191P4_FD_40584 | JGI IMG/M metagenome (IMG submission 40584)
TATGTTCGTTCAATTTTTGACCCGTTAGGAGATTTAAGGGCAACTGTCCCTTATTTTTATAAGTTCCCTAAATAAATTATGTTTCCCACAAAGACACAAAGAACACAAAGTTTTTCTTAGTTTTATTTCCCACAAAGACACAAAGAACACAAAGAAATTTTTTAAATTTTGTTTTCTATTGATATAAATACCCTACCAAAAAATCAACCCGTAATTCACATTAAACATAATTTAAACAATTTCCAAGAAAAACTTTGTGGACTTTGTGTCTTTGTGGGAAACAAACAAAAAAACTTTGTGTTCTTTGTGTCTTTGTGGGAAACATTTACAAGTTATTTATTTTTCGTTACTTAATAAGGGAAAATAAGGGAGATTTGTACGTATATTCTTTGCTACCAAGGGAACTTACCAAAATAAGGGTTTAAAAAAAACGTATTTTTCAAAAATCAAATATCATCTTTTTTGCACCCCACCCTACGGGCAAAAAAACAATATATATTCACATTAAGTAACGTGTAAAAAATAATTTGGTAACTTTGACAATAAAATATCGGTTCTATAACGTTTTGTATGGGTAATTTAAAAAAATCTCATTTTACCATCTTATTTACTAAAAAGCAAAATTTAAACAGATTCTTATGTTGAAAACAATATAAGTTCCCTCTCTCCGCTTCGCTACGTTCGGGATGACCGGCATTTTGCCTTCCCCTATATCCTCACAATTCGTATTCTATTGATATACACGGATTATTCTGACTTCGCAAAATCAAAGTCAGGACATTGACAAATTAAAGTCCCGACATCGCGAGAACGAAGTCGGGACTTTGAAGAAACGAAGTCCTGTTGTTATTGGCTCAAACTCTCGGCAGCCTTAAATTCTGCGTTTGCCAAGGCATTTTTCAGGCTTTTACCTGCTGTAAAACGTACATTGAGACGCTGAATGCTGCGACCGGTTACTTCCTCGCGGGTGTCGTGTGCGCTGCTGTTGCAGGTGAGGTTAAAAGAACCCCAATCGCCCAACTGTACGCTGTTGCCCGAAAGCAACTGATTGATTAACACTTTCTCCAAGAGCGAGAGCGCCATTTCGGCTTCTTTGGCGTTAAGCGTGGTTTCATCGGCAATAAGTTTTGCCACTTGTTTTTCTTTTACCATTGTGATGCGCTTGAGTGAGGCGTACCATTTTTTTACCGTTTTGTTGTTCGGTAAAACTCTTTCTACTTTGTTGAATAGGATTGCCATAATATTTTATTTTAAATCATAGTTCAGATAATGTTTTTACTCTTTTACGCATCGAATAAACTGTCCACGCAAACGGTAGGTACAACCCCAACCTGCTTCTTCACTGGATATACCAATGTGGTAAACACCTGCGTCATCATCATCAGGAGTGTAAGCTTCGTTACTCCAATAGTAACCACCGCCTTCATACTGGATCGTGGAACTAATGCTGCTGCGGCAACCTAAAGCCGGTAGAAAAATAGAATTGCCGGTGGTGGTGTCGGTAAATTTTCCCCCTTTTATTCCATTTATAGTTATCCACTCATAAGTTACGTCCTTAGACTCTACTAGTTTTTTAATTTCATTATGTGTAGGAACGCACCATCCCGCAGGGCTGGGGTCGTTGGCTTCTTTCCACTTCCTGCCTGTAGCAACAACGGTATTCCAATTGGTTATATCACCGGTAACCGGCCACGCTGTTTTATTGTTCCATTGGTAGAACATACCTGCGTCCTCAGGCTTATCTGCAAATTTGCCGGGAACATCTACATTACGGGTTGCCCATGTAACGCCGTTGATTACTACACCTTTATCAGTGAAGGGATCGTTTTTTGGGTCATCTTTTGGATCATTCTTTGGGTCGTTTTGTTCTTGCTTGGGGTCGTCTTTGTCATCGCCACAAGCGTTAAACACTACGGTTGCCAAACCCATTGTGAACAGCAACCAAAAACTGATAAATCTTAAATTTTTCATTGTTAATTAAATTTTAAAAAGTTTGTAAATAATTATTTTATTTTTATTAAAAATCATATTCATACAAAAATAGACTTACACTGCCAGAAGCGACAGCATAAGTCTATACATATATTATAACAAATATTTAAGAGCAACTAAGGTTTTACTCTCTCTCTCTCTACGAATAGGGCGTTTGCGAGGGGTGTGGAGGTGTATTTTTGGTTTTGAGTTGTCATTTTCTTTGTATTTTTCGCTGCAAATGTAATGATATTTTTTTATATCTGCAAAATGTTTTTTTGGGGGTTAATTCTTTTTTTGATCTGCTATTTTTGCCTGAAAGGCAATATCTTCATAACCGCATTCTCACAATTCCGAAATAATCCCTCGCTGTTTTTCAAAAAACTCTGTCCGGAATGCCGTTCCGCTTTGGGTAATCAATGTGGATGATTTTTTGAGTGAATGAATCCAGTTTTGCATTTTCCGGAAAGAATACGGGTCGGTGGATGCCACAGAGTTGAGGATGAAAGTCCTTACGTGCGCCATGTGAAAGTCGTTTAACTGCACATAACTGTAATCGGCATCAAAATTAACATCGGAAATATAAAATGATACCGGATTTCCGGTTTCCTTGAAACAGCCATATTGGGTAATATCTTCGAGATAATCCAAAAGAACAAACAAATCTTTCTTTATTTCTTGAATATCATTGGCAGAAATTAATTTTATATCGAAGAAAAACCGTATATCATTTACCAAATACCTAAATATCGAATAATCCCAAATGTAAATGCTTTTGCCGAAATTTTTCGATTCGGAAAAATACGACCGGTATATTTCTTGCAATCTGTCCGGAACAACAATATCGCCGAATGTTATTCTCTCTTCCGATTCGTTGAGCAGATATTGGTATTTGAACAAATAATATTTCACAAGGGAATCGAATTTTGCATAGATACTCATCGGCAGGACATTCGACGATTCTGCCAATACCGATTGTGGAACATTTTTTGCCGAACCGATAAGAGAGATATAATCTTCCCATTGTTTGTAATCCATTTCGTTCATATTCACGTAATCAATAATGGTCAGTTCGAAGCGATCAACCTGTACGGAATCGGCACAAACAAAACTGTTTAAAGAAATATCCAGTTTTTCGGCAATATTCACCACTTCAAAAAAAGTGAAAGGCACTTCGCCACGCAACCTGCGGTAGATTGCGCCTTTTTCCATAAAAAGTATATCCATCAGTGTATCCACAAGTTTTGTTTGCTCGGGAATCTTTTTTTGTAGCGTTTGCAGCAAATAGCCGTGTAAATCGTCTTTTTTCATGGCAATCAAAGGGTGTTAATAATTTCGCGTTGTGCATCAAAGTACATTGTTCTTGCTTTTTCGCCGCTGACCGAAATCAATGTTGATGCCCTTTGCATCGCGTGTATCCAGGCACAGGTATAGTTAAAAACATCAACATCGAAAGTGACGGTTGCATTCAACAAAAATGCTCTGATAAGAGTAAGATGTATATCGTTGGTTTTCAGGCAACTGTAATTTGTGTCGGAGGCGACATCAGATATAAATATGGAAACCTTTTTTCCGGTTTCCTCAAATTCGCCTTTAATGGCAATTTTTTCAAGATAATCCATCAACAGCAGCAAATCGTTCTTTATCAGGGCAACATCTGCTTCCTTGATAAAATTTACTTTTGCAAAATAGTGGATATTTGTTACCAAACGTTGCAAAATCATATTGTCCAACACATAAACCGTTGATGAAATATACCTTGCATATTCGCAGGTTTCTTTTTGCAAAATCCGTATTTTTTCCGGTATAATTATTTCATGATAAGGCAAAATACCGCCGCGCATAACCACATGATTCCATCTGAACATATAATATCGCGTAAGATATTCGTAATCCTGGTAAAGATAATGCGGAAAAACATTTGCGGCTTCTATGATTTGCGTATCGGGTTCGTTTTTGAGCGATTTCAATAAATCGACATGACCGTTAAACATCTCATAATCAGCATCTGTTGGGGTAAGTTGGTTGGAAATATTCATCTGTGCGGGTCGGCTTTGAAGATTTTCTATTCCGGCAATTTTGTCCAATGAAATACCCAGTGTTTTGGCAATAATTGCCATTTCGGTAAATGAAAACTTTACATCACCTCGCAAACGACGATATACCGCGTCTTTCTCAATGTCTAATAATTCGGCAATTGTATTTGCAAGCGTTGCCTTATGCAAAATTTTGTCACGAATGAGCAACATAAATTCCTGATAAAAAAGATTTTCTTTGGTCATTGATATGTAAATTTTATATCTGCAAATGTAAATAGTATTTTTCAATCTACAATAAAAAAATTACGGAAAATGAAAATTCCAACAATAAAAGTTGCAAAAAATGCAAATTTTATCAATTACAGCCATATTATTTACATAAAAAGTCTCAATAGTTGATTATCCTTGTCAATTTTTGTTTTAAAAATAAGGTTTTTATCCAAGTCATTACTACACTTTAACTATCCGTTGCCTGTAACTTTGTCTAGCAATTAAAATAATAATTTTTAAAAGAAAATAGTATGAAACAGAAAATGAAAATAGTATCAATAATATTGTTCCTCTTTTTTGGAGCAATAGGAGTAATGGCACAAGAAGAACAGGGCAAACTTGCTGCCAAAGCCAACAGCCAGGAGGAAGCCAAACAAAAAGCGCAGGAAGCCGATGCGCTGGATGCAGCAAAAAGACTGATTGAAATACCGATAGATAATTACTTTTTATCGCAAACAGATGCTGATTCTTACCAAAAATACAGGTTGGATGAAAAAATTGTGCTGTTGAAACTATATCCGGATTTGCGATTCTACATTTACGGCTACACTTGCGACGAGGGCAATGAAGAAGTCAGCGAATACATTGGACTCAGGCGCGCCGAAAAAGCCAAAAACTATCTGATTTCCAAAGGTATTGACGGAAAACGCATCGTAAACGTTTCTTCCAAACACGACACCAATCCGGTAGTTCCCAATACCGACGAAGAGAATCGCCGAAAAAACCGCCGGGTGCAGTTAGTCATTGTACAATAAATGCAGATAAAATAAATTTGTAAAAAGCATAGTAAAAAACATAGTATTTAGTTTGGGTTAGTGTTGGAGGTTGCCTCAAAGCGTTGAGGTTGCCTCTTACCGTTTTTTCCGGATACTGTGTCTTGTGTCCGTTCGTCATAGTATCCTAATAACGGATTTTGATTGAGAAGAAATTTTGATTAATTTTGCAATTAAAAAAAATGTCAAAACCAATTTTTCTACTATTTTTTCTATTATTATGTTTTGGTTGTCATAAAAAAAACGATACTTTTGAATTTGTTTTTGACGACAGAAAAATTGTTGTATCATTGGTTAAAATTAAGGACAGCATTTTTGATATTCGCTCGGAAATGATTTGTAATGACAGTGTTACAGTTTCAACTTGGCGGTTGAATTATCCGGTGTACCGGTTTGACTGTGCGGATATAACCGGCGACGGATTGCCCGAAATTGCGGTCGGAGTCGTTAAATCGACCCGCTATGACCCGATGGTGCGAAAACGGTTGTTCTTGTTCAAATTATACGATACGTGCTACATTCGTCCGTTGTGGCTTGGGTCAAGGGTGTCATTTCCTTTGGTTGATTTCAGACTGATGGAAACAAAAAACGGACAACGAATAAGAACCATCGAGCAGGAAACGGAAAATCAATATGTTGTGGCGGAATATTGCTGCAAAACTTTTGGACTTGAATGGATACATTACATCAAAAGAGGTGTTACAAAACAAGAAGCAGAAACTTTATTTTTAAAATATGAAAACTAAAACATTTTTATTTATGTTGTGTGCAACAGCCCTATTTTGCGCTTGCACAGGTAAAAAAACAACCGCTACGGAACATCAAAAAAATACCGGAAACGTTGAATTGAAAGTAAACGCAGTTGATTTAGAACCAAATATCAGCAAACTTTCGTTATCCGAATTGCGTTTGTTGCGCAGTTGGGTGTATGCGCAATATGGTTATTTGTTTATGGAATCCGACTTGCGCGGTTATTTTTCGGCAAATTTCAAAGAATACGACTCGTTGATGTGGGCACGTTGGGAAATGGAGGAAGATATTTATTACCAAGCCTCTGAAAATAACGAAGAAGCCAAAATTCCGGAAATTGTTCTTACGCCGGAAGAACAGACGCTTGTTAATGAGATAGATGCGCGAATAGCCGAATTGAAAAAAAAGAATTTTACAGAAAAAGACGGTTTTCATTTGGCTAATCCAAGTAATATTGTGAATTTGTTTCAATTCATCGGCATTTCCGACGAGTTTAAACAAAAACTTGCTACCAATAATATGGTCATTACGCCAAGCAATAACATACAAATGTTCCATATTTACGAAGAAAACGATTATCGTGAAATTCCTAATTTTATTACTACCGATGCGATGTTGCAAGCTTTTCATATGTATTTTTCTTACACATTGAGATTGTTGGAACAACGGAAATTGATTCCGATTATCGAAAAATTAACATATTCGTTGTATGAAGAATCAATGCGGCAAGCCAAATCTGCCGATGGTGAATTGAAAGAAATTGCTGCATATAATGCCGTTTTTTACGCTATTCCATATTATATTTTGACAGGTAAAAAAGTGGAAGTTCCCTCAGAATACAAAAAACTTTTTGATGACGAATTGCACAATATCAATAAAATGGAAGACGATTCAAGCGAATTTTTAGACTTTGAATACGGTTTTCCTTACAGCCAATTTAAACCGCGCGGCAATTACACGCGCAACGAAAATTTATCAAATTATTTCAAGGCAATGCAGTGGCTGCAACTCGCGCCTTATTGCAGGGAAAAAGAAAAACAGTTGAAAGATGCCGTTTTTGTTGCCTCTATTCTCAATACGGCAAAAACTTCGGACGGAGAATCATTATTGAAACTTTACCGGTCTGTTTATGAGCCGATTGCATTTCTTGTTGGCGAGCCCGATAATTTATCGGTTTTGGATATTGCCGAATATTTGAACAAAATAAAAATTCAAAATGCAACGACTTCGCTTCAATCTGCCAATATTGCCAAAGTAAACAATTTTTTGATAGATTTGGCAAAAACGCGCAATCGAATCAAACCCAAAGTTGAGATGAGTTGTCCCGATAAAATCAACTTTATGCCGGCGCGTTATTTGGTTGATAATGAGATTATTCAAGAACTTGTTGATGTAAAACAAAATGCAAAAAGGGCATTTCCGAAAGGCTTGGACGTTTTTGCCGCTTTTGGTTCAAAACCGGCGATGGATATTTTGCTGAACACTTACAAAGAAAATGAACAATGGACGGATTATTTGCCGGCAATGAAAAAAATGCAACAAAAATTCAACAACTACAATGAATGGAATGTATCCGTTTACAATAAATGGATTGAAAGCCTGTTGGCGATGCAACAGCCGGACAAATCGTATCCGCCGTTTATGCAACTGCCGGCTTGGGATATAAAAAATCTGAATACTTCGTTGGCATCTTGGACGGGCTTAAAACACGATGTTATTCTTTACGGCGAACAGCCTAATGCCGCCGAATGTGGCGACGGCGGACCTCCTGCGCCTATTACTGTCGGTTATGTTGAACCAAATGTGCGTTTTTGGACAAAACTCGGCGAATTGGTTACGCTCACTCAAACGATGCTTGAAAAAAACAATTTGATGACAGACGAATTGAAAGGCAGAACCAACCAAATGAAAGATTATACTGATTTTTTATTGACAATCAGCAAAAAAGAATTGAAAAAAGAAAAATTGACAGAAAGAGAATATAGTGCCATTGAATATTTTGGTGCAAGTATTGAATATTTTACACTTTCGGTTGTTGACCCCGACAAAGGTTTTAGCGAATGGAACCAAGTAGAAGGTCCAGATAAATCCATTGCCATTGTGGCGGATATTTATACGCGCAATGTCCCAGGTTGTTCTAAAAACGGGATTTTGCACGAAGCGGTAGGCAATGCCAACAATATTTTTGTGGTGGTGGAAATTGAAGGGAATTTGTATTTGACCAAAGGTGCGGTTTTTAGTTATTATGAGTTCGTACAGCCGCTCAACAAGCGCCTGACAGACGAAGAATGGCAAAAAATGCTCGAAAAAAACAAAGCGCCTTCTGTTCCTGTATGGATAGAAAAATATATGATAAAATCAGATGCTCCAAAAGTTGATGAAAAAGTATTTTACAGTTCCGGTTGTTAGCCTGTTAAGTTGCTTATTTTTATTGAGTTCGTGTGCCGAAGACGAACTCAATATTTGTTTTACCGGCGATTTATTGCTCGACCGCGGCGTTCGCGAACAAATAGAAAAACGAGGAATTGATAAACTGTTTGAAAATGTTTCGCCCTTATTTTCTACTTACGATGCTGTTGTTGTCAATTTGGAATGTCCTGTAACCGAGCGCAATACGCCGATTAACAAACGCTATATTTTTCGCGCCGAACCGGAATATTTGCCTTCGTTGAAAAAATCGGGCATTACCCACGCCGCATTAGCCAACAATCATACCAACGACCAAAACAGAGATGGCATAGAAGATACATATAATCACTTGAAAACCAACGGAATCGTTCCCATTGGCGCAGGAGCAAACGAAACGGAAGCCTGCCGTCCGGTTTTTATCAATAAGGGAAAGGTTAAAGTGGCGTTGTTCAATTCGGTATTGATACCTTTGGAGAATTGGGTTTATCTGTCCGATGTTTACGGCGTTTGTCAGGCTTCGCCCGATGAACTTTGCGAAAAAATCCACAATTTACGAACTGTCGAAAAAGACTGTTATGTTGTGGTTGTTTTGCATTGGGGCGCGGAATATGCCGTTGCGCCTTTACCCGAACAACGCTATGCCGCCCATAAAATGGTCGATGCAGGTGCCGATGCCATTATCGGACATCATCCGCACGTCGTTCAACCCATTGAAATGTACAACGGAAAATACATTTTTTACAGTTTGGGAAATTTTATTTTCGATAGCAAAAGAAAAATTGCCAATACAGGGATTTTAGCGAGTTTGAGTTTTTCAAAAACAGGAATAAAAGGGAAACAGTATGATTATGAGATAAAACGCTGTGTGCCAATTGTAGAAAATGTCAAGAATTTTGATTAATTTTGCAATTCAAATGATTAACTTATGAATACTAAGGAAATAAGCAGAAAAACGAATATTGCTGTCAATTCTGAAAATAATTTTTTTGAAGATATTGTTCATCTTATAAAATTATCGCGGCAGCACGTTGTCAATCAAGTAAATACAACAATGGTTGTAACTTATTATGAAATTGGCAGGCGCATTGTGGAAAAAGAACAACAGGGCGAAAAGCGTGCAGAGTATGGAAAATATATTTTGCAAGAGTTGTCAGACTATTTGACTAAAAATGTAGGAAAAGGTTATTCGGTTGAAAATCTTACACTTATGCGGAAATTTTATATGATTTATTCAGAAAATCAAATTTCGCAATCAGTGATTACGAAATTCAAAATTCCAATTTCCGAAACAGTGATTCGGAAATCTGAAACCGAAGAACAGATTTCGGAATCAGTGATTACGAAATTGGAAAGCCCAATTTCCCAAACACTGTTTTGGAAATTCAACCCCAAAATCAGTTGGACACATTACATCAAACTAATGCGCATTTCAAACATCGCAGAAAGGCAGTTTTACGAAATAGAAATCGCAAAAAACAATTGGTCATTTAGGGAATTTGAGCGGCAATTTGACAGTTCGCTTTACGAAAGATTGGCATTGAGTAGCAACAAAGATAAAGTAATAGAACTCTCTCAAAAAGGGCAAATCATAGAACAGCCAAAAGATATTATAAAAAATTCGACAATTTTAGAATTTCTCGGTTTGCACGAAAAACCGTTTTATTCAGAAAACGACTTGGAAACCGCGATTATTTCCAACTTACAGATGTTTTTGTTGGAACTTGGCAATGGTTTTCTTTTTGAGGCGCGACAAAAACGGTTTACTTTTGAGGAAAAAAACTTTTTCGTAGATTTGGTGTTTTACAATCGTTTGTTGCAATGTTATGTGTTGATTGATTTGAAAACAGGCACTTTGAAACATCAAGATTTGGGGCAAATGCAAATGTATGTTAATTATTACGACAGATATGTGAAACGCGATTTTGAAAAACCGACCATTGGCATTTTGCTTTGCAAGGAGAAAGATGATAATATTGTAGAACTCACTTTGTCGAAAGAAGCGAATATTTATGCCTCTGAATATAATTTGTACTTGCCCGAAAAAGCCCTTTTACAAAGGAAATTGCAAGAATGGGCTGATGAGTTTGAAAAATCAATAGAAAGTCTATGATAAAAAACAAAATTTACATATTTGGAATTGTCGGAATAGTTTTACTAATTATTTTTGGTTGTAAAAACGCTGCAAGCAATAATGTTTCTTTGAAAGAGAAAGAAAATTTAATTGCAAATAATTCCGATTCTGACCTAAATGGCATTTGGGGTTTAACAAACTATTTTGACACAATTGTCGCCAATAAAGAATTGGCAAAATACCGACTTCAAACACCAACGTGGTTTGCAATTTTTATAGAAATAAAAGATGATTCTTTAAAATGTTTTGGTTCTATAGAACAGGCAAAATATCCGATAAAAAGAACAAACGACACATTGGCTATTTTATCTTCTGATATAAGTGATTGGTATTTGATAAGAAAAGAACTTGATTTACAACTTATTCAAATTTCGAGTAAAGAAAATATAATGATAGACTCGACAATTTACATTTTCAGGAAAAGGGAAGATTTAAAAGATTGCATTAATAAAGATAACTATTATGGAATAACTGTTACACAATATTTTAACGACATATTGTTCAAGGGAAAATATATAAATGTGGAAACAAAACAGGAAGTTATTTTTGCAGAAAATGGGAAATTAATAGGAATTGAGGGATTTAATACTTATGAAGTTCGTGATTATTTTGGGACATTACATTATCTGTATAACAATCTTGATGTAATTACTTTTTCAAATTCGGAGAATGAAGATGAATATAAACAATATAATTGGGTGTTTTCAGAAGATGAACTGATTTTAACTGAATTTGTTCCCGAAAAAATTTACAAAATTATAGATGAAGATGGTAGTTCTCATAATGTATGGGAATTTGTCATTTTAGGTAAAAAGAAAATTAGATTAAAAAAAATTGAGAATAAAACGGAATGACCTACCCCAATAACTTTGAAACAAAAATATCCTTCGACGAAATGACCTACCCAAAGCATCGTCCTAGCAACAAAAAATCTTTTTTTTAGCATTTTTGTTTTGCACATAAAATAAAAATGCACTATTTTTGTGCTGTCAACAGAACAAAATATCACTAAAGATGAAGAAAGTGAAATTTCGGAAAATGGCGCAAATATTAAAGTTATTCCTGTTTGGAAATGGCTTTTGGAATAAAAAAAACAATTTTTCATACAAAAACCGATAGAAAAAAAAATAACAGTAATTTCACTGCGAAATAAATTTGGCAATGAAATTACTGTTAAATAGCACAAGTTAAAGAAATTTTTCGCTCTTTTTTTTTGACAAAATTTTATCGTAAATTTGCGACGTTTATTTGACCATTAATTATGAAACAATTTTTTAAATTCCTGTTCGCATCAATGCTTGGCTTTTTGTTAGCCGGTGCATTGATATTTACTTTGTTTATCTTTATTGTTATAGGCATTGCTGCGAGTATCAGTAATGATTTTACATTGAAAGACAACAGTGTTTTTCAACTGAAATTGGAAGGCGAAGTGATTGACCGCTCGAAAAACGACATTTACCAAGAATTTTTCAGCGCAACCGGAAGCAATCGCATTGGTTTGGACGATATTTTGTCGAGCATCGAAAAAGCCAAAAACAACGATAAAATCAAAGGTATTTTGCTCGAAAGCGATTTCTCGCTAATTGGCATTTCGTCGGCACGCGAGATACGCAATGCGCTGATAGACTTCAAAAAGTCGGGGAAATTTATCATTGCTTCGGGGGACGTTTACACGCAAACGGCTTACTACATCGCCTCTGTTGCCGACCGGATTATCCTCAATCCGAGCGGAATACTGGAGTTTAAAGGTTTATCTGTTTCGCCCACTTTTTACAAAGGCGCGCTGGACAAACTCGGCATTGAGATGCAACTCGTAAAAGTCGGTTCGTACAAATCTGCGCCCGAACGCTACACCAACACCAAAATGAGTGATGACAACCGCGAACAAGTATCGGCATTTCTTCATTCTATTTGGAACACAATGACGGACGAAATTTCTGTTTCCCGCAATCTTCCCAACGGAAATTTGCATATTTATGCCAATGAAATGATGAGTTTTCAACTTGCCGAAAAAGCGGTTGCGTATGGTTTGGCGGATACATTATTGTATCGCGACGGCATAAAAGGCGTTTTGGCTGCCGAAATGAATGTGGATGAAGAAGACATTGAATTTGTTTCTCTTGCGGAAATGAAAACCGTAGCCAACGCAAAGCAAGAAACTGCAGCGGAAAAAATTGCGGTAGTCTATGCCGTTGGCGCAATAGATACAGGTTACGGCGACGAAGATAACATCAATTCAAAAAAACTGACGGAAACGCTGCGCAAACTGATGAAGGACGACGAAGTGAAAGCCGTAGTTCTGCGCGTCAATTCGCCCGGCGGCAGCGCGTATGGCTCGGAGCAAATCTGGCGGGCAGTATCGCTTTTGAAAGAGAAAAAGCCCGTTATTGTGTCGATGGGCGATTATGCGGCATCGGGCGGTTATTATATTTCGTGCGTTGCCGACAAAATTGTAGCGCAACCTACCACACTAACCGGCTCTATCGGCATTTTCGGACTTATTCCAAACATACAGGGCTTGACGGACAAACTCGGCATCACTTTCGATGCGGTAAAAACCAACGAATTATCCGATATGCCCGCACTCAACCGTCCTTTTACGGAGCGCGAGCGAAATATTATGCAAATGTATGTAAATGAGGGTTATGAACTCTTTGTAAGACGTGTTGCCGATGGTCGCGGAAAAACGCCGGACGAGATAAAAACCATTGCCGAAGGGCGCGTTTGGACCGGTACAAATGCCGTAACAATCGGCTTGGTGGATACACTCGGCACACTCGCCGATGCCGTAAAAATCGCTGCCGAAACAGCAGGCATAGAAAAATATTGTGTAACGGAATATCCCGAAAAAAAGGATTTTATTACAGAATTTTTTGAAAGTTTTAACAGCGGCATTCAAACTCGATTGCTGAAAATGCAGTGGAGCGAAGAAAATTACCGCCATTACAGCGCTATCAAAAATGCGACGGAAATGGCGAAAGTGCAGGCGATTATGCCGTATGATGTAGTAATAAAGTAAGTAATTGAGGCTGTCCTAAAAGTCAATTTGAACGCAAATGACACAAAAAACGCAAATTTTCGCAAAAATCATTTAATTGATAATCAACTAAATATAAAATTTATTTATTTTTTAATTTGCGAAAATTTGCGTTTTTTGTGTCATTTGCGTTCTTTAAGACACCGCCAAACTCATTTCTTTTGCCTGTTCTATCATAAATTCCCGCGCGGCTTCATATTCATTCGGAATAACACCATCAAGAATAGCGTCTTTGATGCGCTGTTTTAACTCGCCTACAAGATGACAAGGCGGAAGGTTGAACATTTGCATTATCTCGTCGCCCGACACCGGCGGCTGGAAATTGCGGATGCGGTCTTTTTCTTCAAGTTCCTTTAATTTTTGTCTTACTATTTGAAAATTAGCCAAATAACGCTGCACTTTTTCCTGATTTTTTGATGTAATATCGGCTTCGCAAAGCAACATCAAATCTTCAATATCGTCGCCTGCCTCAAAAAGCAAACGGCGGATTGCCGAATCGGTAATTTCCTCTTCGCTCAGCACGATGGGACGCATGTGCAACGAAACGAGTTTTTTTACGTACCTCATTTTCTCGTTGAGCGGCAGTTTCATCCGCGCAAAAATGGCGGGAATCATTTTTTCGCCGATAAAATTGTGGTTGTGAAATGTCCAGCCAAGCCGTTCGTCCCAGCGTTTGGTGCGCGGTTTGCCGATGTCGTGCA
>JGI24696J40584_12961349_pt1 | contig 14069 bp, 12 predicted proteins | sample TergutCo191P4_FD_40584 | JGI IMG/M metagenome (IMG submission 40584)
GAAGTTGACGAAAAATTACATTTAAAAGAAAATGAGTATGAAGAACTTAAAGATGATTTAGAAAAGAAAAATAAAGAAAATGAGGAGCTACAAAAAGATTTAACTACCGCAGAAGGAAAATTGAAACTGCTAGAAGATGAAAAAAATGAAATTGACGGAAAATTCCATTTAAAAGAAAATGAATATAGAAAACTTAAAGATGATTTAGAAAAGAAAAATAAAGAAAATGAAGAACTACAAGAAGATTTAGCTACCGCAGAAGAAAAATTGAAGCAACTAGAAGATGAAAAAAATGAAGTTGATGAAAAATTACATTTAAAAGAAAATGAATATAGAAAACTTAATGATGATTTAGAAAAGAAAAATGAAGAAAATGAGGAACTACAAGAAGATTTAACTTCTGCAAAAAGAAAATTGAAACAACTAAAAGATGAAAAAAATGAAATTGACGGAAAATTCCATTTAAAAGAAAATGAGTGTGGAAAACTTAAAGATGACTTAGGAAATAAAAATAAAGAAAATGAAGAATTATCAGAAGAAAAAAAACTTCAACAAAAATCTATTGATTTTGTGAATGCTCTGTTGACTGCAACGCCAATGAAAAAAAGCTCCACAGATGAAAGCATAGATAATTTAGTTGCTTTTATGAAAGACGAAGTTAAAATTTGCTTGAAAAATATAGATGAATTAGAGAATGGCTATGAAAATAATATTGATATTTGGGCGAATTTGAAAAAGAAAACTTGGATAGATAACAAAACTGTAATTTCGTTTGTAGGGGAATTTTCAGCGGGAAAAACATTCATTATTAATAAAATCTTGGAAGCCTGCGATAAAAATTCTTTCAAACTACCGGAAGACCCAAGACCGGCAACTGCTATACCTACTTATATATCCAAAGGAGATAGAGATGAATTCATTCCATTATTCACTTCAACAGACGGAGTTTTAAAAAAAATCACAACGGACAAATTTATGAATGTTGATAAAGAATTGCTTTCAAAAATAGAAGCTTCTTCTCTCATTCAATATTTCGTATTGAAATATCCAAATTTGAATTTACAAAACTTAAGTATTTTAGATACCCCTGGGTTTGATTCCGGAGACGAACAAGATTCCGAAAGAACATTGGCTGTTGTAAATGAAAGTCATGCTTTATTTTGGGTGTTTGAAGCTGGCGTTGGAGAAGTAAACCAAGAATCTCTTAAAATTATCAAAGAACATTTAAAAAGACCGCTCTATATTGTTATTAATAATAAGAATGAGGACAAGTCGCCTAAAGAGATTGATGATGTAGAAACTTCAGTTCGCAAAACATTGAAAAATGCTGGTGTTAATATTAAAGAAGTAATACGTTTTTCCAGAAACAATATAAATGATTTATTTAAACACATAGCGGGTATTTCCATTGAGAAAACTATGGAAAATGATTATTTAAAGAAAATTAAAAATAAACTTGAAGAGAAAGAAAAGGAATTTTCTAAGCAACTAGATAACTTTAATAAAGAAATAACAGAGAAAGAAAATAAATTGAATGAAGAAATAAATGAAAGAGAAAGAAAATTCAGAAACTTAAAAGGGGCGTTGGATGATATTAAATATGCTCCAAAGATGGAAAATTCTTTCAGTTTAAAGCTCTGGAAGGATAAATATGCAATGAGCAAAGAAGAGTATCACATATTTAATAGAGAAATTGAAAATAGCAAAAATGTCTTAAAAAATGTAAAAAAGGACAATAAAGATATAAAAGGCATTTTAGACGATCTTTCAAAAAAAACAAAGGAAAAAGAGGAAATTTATAAAGAATTTAGAAAAGTTAAAGATTGCTTAGAGCGTCTTGGTAAAATTTCAAAAGATTTTATATAGGAGAATGACAATGGCTAACGTGTTTGAAAACATAAACAGCAAAAAAGGCAATTTGTTAAAAATTGCAGAAAAGGCAGCAGAATTCGCTTGGATTAGTGAAGAACAACGAAAAGAAATCACTGATAAAATAAACAGCGATAAGCTAACGCTTGGCGTTATCGGTCAAATGAAAGCGGGAAAATCCACTTTTCTCAACGCTTTTGTTTTTGAAGATGCTATTCTGCCATGGGCAGCCACGCCAATGACCGCTACGCTTTCCAGAATAGTTTTCGGGGAACAAGAAAAGATTGAGGCAGAATTTTACACCAAAGAGGAATGGTCTGAGTTGAAAAATCAAAGCGAACAAAATTTGGAAAATGTAAATGATTCTTCTCTAGAACAGACAATAAAAGACCTAAGAAAACAGGTAGGAAACGCTGAAAAACTCGGCTCAGAATTAAATGACTTACTGGGAACAAAAAAACAAGATGAATTGAAAAATTTAATAGAGTATGTTGGAGCTAACGGAAAATACACTCCGGTAACTAAATCAGTAACGATATATTCATCAAAGCCTTATTTAAAAGGCGTTGAAATTGTTGATACTCCGGGCTTTAACGACCCTGTGGTTTCGAGAGAGAAAAGAACCAGAGATTTTTTAAAGGAAGCGGATGTTGTTGTATTAATGCTTTATGCAGGCAGAGCATTTGATTCCACAGATAGAGATATAATTTTTAAATATATAAGGGAAGTTGGAATCGGTAAAATTTTGATTGCTATGAACAAATATGATGTGAACGTAAAAGAAGGCATGAGCGAGAAAGATGAAGAAGAGATTAGAAAATCTATAAAACGTATAAAAGAAGAAATTAAGAAAGATTGTAAAAAATATGGAGATGATACAATAAGTGAATTGCTAAATAATGTAGAGCCAATTCCGCTTTCTACAAGCATGGCTTTAATGGCAAAAACAGCAAAATTATCAATGGAAAAAATTAATAACAGCGAAAAATATAAATACGATTGGGATAGAATGAGCCGCCTTTTTGGAATATCCTCTCCAGATGAAATGCTTAGAGATAGCAAAATTGCAGACCTTGAGAATGCGGTTTTAAATATTGTGTTAGACTCAAAAGAGGAGATTCTCTTTGAGAAAAGCAAACATGTAATTCTAACAAAAGGAAACAATAAAATAACAAAAAATATTGATGAAACAAAGATATGTCAACAAATATTAAATGATTCTGAAAAACCAGATAATGAAATAGAAGAAAATATAACAAAATACAAAAAAAGTCAAAAAAAAATTGAAAGAATAATAGGAAAATTGGAAAATAATCTTGCAGAACAATTGGAGGAGAAAGCTAAAAAAATTAGACGTGATATAGAAAGTACAACGGATTCTACAGAAAATAAAATTAATAGCATAATCAACACACTCGGAAAATTTGGTAACCCAATAACTGAAGTTAAAAAAGAGATAAGACTGTTGCAAAGAAATATTAGAGATGAAAGCGTTGATGGCGTTTCTAAAATAAAACTATTGTTTGAAAATGATGTAAACACATCGCTCGGAGAAATCGATTCTATCTTTAGAGATATTATAGATGACGATGAATACCTTGCCGAAAAATTTCATAAACTAACGAAGAGGTTAACTGATATTATGAGGATAGATAAAGAAGGTTATTCAATTCCAGAATCTAATGTGGATTGGAGTTGGTACAATCGTAAGATACATATGAAGGAAGAAATAGGAGTTTATTTTAGCGAATTAAAATTTGACAAATTAGAAGAAAAACTTAAAGAAGTTATTAAGAATAGCATTAGCGAACTGAATAGCGGATTTTTGGATAATTTGCTTGCCCCAATAATCCCAAAATTAGAAGCCCTTCTTGGTAGCAAAGAGAAAAAAGAGCAAGCAATCGCCGAAAACAAGGCAAAGCTAATTGAATTGAAAGCCGAAAAAAAGAAACTGGAAGAACAGAAAAAAGAAATTGAAAATATGATTTCAAATTTAGGATAATTTGCTAATGGCGTTTTTTGAAAATCACGACACCCACTGTCGTTACACAATTCTATATTTAACTTAAGTTCACTAAAAAAGCGAGGTCAAATATGGTAAACTTACATCAAACACATCCGGTAAATCGCATTGCCGAAAAGCTAACCTTAGAATTGGATTGCGAAAAAATAAATCTAACTGCCAAGCTTGCTGGTGAAGCTGAACCTATAAGAATTTCTGCTGCTTACGAAATTAAAGACAGCAAACTTTGCATTTCGGAAGTGAAGTCGGAAGATAAGCAATGGGTAAATGGCGTATGGGAGATGATTCTAAAAGATGACTATTCGGAAATTCCATTAAATGAATTGACTGTAAAAATTTTTAAACATTTGGTGTAATATGGACTTTTTTAATAAGATCGTAGCAAAACTGGTAATAAATCGCATAAACAAGAAGTGCGAGCGTTTTCTTGAAGTTAAGGAGTTAAACTGGGATGCAAATCTTGGTGAAATGAATTTGACTGCCAAATTAAAAGGCGAAAAAAAATACATATATCTCAGCGCTAGTTATATTGTTCAAAGCGATGCCATTGTCTTTTCTGAAGTAAAAACAGAAAAAGAATGGCTTAAAGGATTAATTTATGTTTTAGAAATTCTTAATATTCCCTTGAAAATTCCTTTAAACGATGATTTTAAGACAAAAATCTTTAGAAACTGGGTAGAAAAATAAGAATATATGTAAAATCACGACACCCACTGTCGCTACACAATTCTATATTTACATTAAGTTCGCTAAAAAACGAGGTTTGAATGACAGAAGCAGAAAAACAACACGCACAGTGGCTCAAAGAATATGAGGCGAATTTGACTCTTTTGGAGGAATTGAGAAAAATCCAAATTGCCGAATATAAACGCGATAAAAATTATGACTGGGAAAAAGCCATTAAGAAAAACCGCTGGCCCTGGGAAACAAAAGGCCGGATTAAAGAAAAAGTGTCCGCAATGGGTATGGCAAAACTGGAAGAACTGATATCGCTGGAGTATAATAAAGCATATCACCACGCAACAGTCAAAAATCCTTGCATAGACGATGACGAATTTGGAACCCATTTAATCTACAGATTGCTTTGGGAAAGAAAACATAAAAACCCGCATCCCTATGATTTTAAAATGACTGATAAGAAGTATAAAAAATTCATTCAGATTAACAATGCTTTTATGGAAACATATAAACTGGCAAAAGCAGAAGCGAAAGCCATAGAAACAACGTTAAAAAAATGCGGAAAAAGCAATTTCAGAATAGATATTATTCTAAAACCTGTGTTTTTCTATTGGGATAAATTGTATGATAGGCGAAGAGATTCTGAATGGCTGCGGAAAAACAAAGATTTAGAAATTAAGTATAACCTCTACGAAGCCCTTGAATGGGCATTTGAGAGATATTGCTTGTGGCAGCTTGAGTGCGACCAAAGAGGAAGTTTTTGTTTTGAGCACGATGATAAAAATGAATGGTGGGAGAAAGATCCAGACGGAAACTTAGGGCCTACAAATTGGGCTTGCGAATGGATATCTCGTGATACCAAATACTACTGGATGCACAGATTTTGCTATGTAATGCACATACTTGGTGTTCATACGGACATTATGAGTTTAGACGATATTTTGGAAATAAAATATTTGGATGTTGAATTTAAAATAAATATGGGATTAAGTTCACTAAAAAAACGAGGTTGAATATGTCAAGAAAAAAGAAATCTGCCGGTTCTCAGCTTAACTCTGCTAACCATCAACTTGCACACGATGTGCTTCCTTACTATCTTCGGAATCACGAAGAACAGCTTTTGAAGGCATTTTTGATGTCGGGAACAGACCTAGAAGAATTTTTGAAGTTTATGAGCTTTCTGGTATTCAAACATTGCGAAGCTACTGACCAGGAGCTTGAAAAACTTGTGTCTGAATTTGAACTTGTAGAAGAAAGAGTTGCCGAAGACCTTGTTTTCATTATTCTGAAAATGCCAGATCCGAAAAAAATTTTGGAAGCAAAATACCTGCTGTTTGCATTCATAGTACAAGATGAAAACGTATATTTAAGGTATTTTCCATACGAATTGGGATTGGGCAATGATAGAAAGCAACAAGTTTATTTTGTTTGCGAATGGGACAAAAGCGGCGCTCATTTGAATTACAATTATCTGGAAGAATCTGGTTTGGAAAGCTTTGTGAACAGAGTGAAGGAAATTCTGTTTAAAAATTTATCATGGAATGTAGCGTGTGTGCCGCCAGTGAAAGAAGAAAATTAGGAGAGTCTATTATGAAAAAAACAGAGAAAGAGCATGCAGAATGGCTCAAAGAGAGGCTCGCAAACGAAACCTTGCTTGAGGAATTGAGAAAAATCCAAATTGCCGAATATAAACGCGATAAACTTGCGAGAAAGAAAAATTTTCGGCGCAGAAACACAGAAAGGATGAGAAAAAAAATATCTGCAATGGATATGGCAAAACTGGAAGAGCTTATTTCTCTGGAACATCGCCGTGCAGAACATCATGCGTATGTCACTAATCCGCGGGTCAAAGATAACGAATTTGGAGCTCATTTAATTAAAGAATTGCTTCGCGAGAGAATGCTTAAAAGCCCGGATTTTAAAATGACAGACAAAAAATATCAAAAATTCGCGCAACTTAACAATTCTTTTATGGAAACCTATAAACTGGCAAAAGCAGAAGCTAAAGCTATAGAAAAAACACTCAAAGAAAGTAAGCAAAATAACCCGGCAAATCCGTTGCTCAAAACAGTTAACGAACCGTGGTTCAGAATAAATATTATCATAAAACCAGTGTTTTTTCATTGGGATAAATTATATAACAGGCGAACCGACTATGAATGGCTGCAAAAAAACAAAGAGCTTGAGAATAAATATAAATTATACGAAGCTCTTGAATGGGCTTTTGAAAGATACGACTTGTGGGAATTTGAGGGCGACCAAGATCACAGTTTTATTTTTGAACACAATGAAAACGAAAAAGAGTGGGATGATAAAGACCCGGATGGGAATTTAGGCCCAACAAATTGGGCATTTGAATGGATACCCCATGATTCCAAATATTATTGGAAGAACCGATTTTGCTATGTAATGCACAGGCTTGGAGCTCATACGAATATTTTTACTCTGGATGATATTCTGGAAATAAAAAGGTTGGAAGTTTCGTTCAAAATAGAGTTTGGCGAAATTCCAGTTAAGCATAATAGCTCGGAAGCAACATAGCTCTTTGCCACGAATTCAGTCCGTTATCCAATTTGTTTAAATTCGGAGATTTTTCCGCAACATAGCTCGCAAAGTTTTGGCATTCCTTTTTTAAGGATTCTAAGAATTTGCCATATTCCATGCACAGCTCATTTTTAGGCTCAACAGCATATAACATCTGAATAACAGGCAAAGCAAGGGTTCTTATGGCAAAACCGTTTTCCTTTTGCAAGCTGCGTGCCGCTTCTTGCAACATTTTTTTCGCAACACTCGGCTCTTCTCCAAAAGCAAGCCACTTCAAAATCAACGGATTGGGATAACCTCCTTTTAACTTAAACTCAAATTTTGGCAAATAGGTTTCTTTGTTTTTATAAATATCCAAACCTCGCAAGCGGGCATAAGAGAGCAGAAACCAAGCATCGCTTTTTTCGTTTATATCTTTGCTAAAATCCTCAGGAGTCTTTCCTGTTTGCTTCTCAAAAAGTTTTTTGCATTCATCAATGTTTTCTTCTCTCCAATAAATGCAAAACTGGTAACTGGCCGTTTTGTAATACGCCCTGTTAACATACTTTGCGGCAACGCTAAAATATTCTTTGGCCTTTTCAAAATTGAATATGCCTGACCTATAGTTCCCGTTATTTCGGCGGTTGTATCGTCTTTTATTATTTTGAAAGGAAACTTAAGATTTTGAATTTCATTTTGAATATCCAATAAGTTTTTCAAATTCTCCAAGCCTTTGCAAAAATTATATCCGTTAAAATCAATTTGCGCAAGCAATATGTTAAAACGCACATAATTTTCCCAATTCTCCGTTGCTCTGCAATATTCACCCTCAACAGCTTTATCTAAAAGAGAAGAAAAGTCTTGCCGGCTAAATCTCGTTTCTATTGCGCCATTATGAGTTTCAAACAAGAGCATTGACATTAAAATTTTAAGCTGCGTGTTTTCAGGCAATTTTTGCTTTGCGTAATTTATAAATTCCACATAAAAAACGCTTTTAAGCTCATTCAGTTGTAGCATGATCTTCGGATTTGTGCCCCGAGTTTCAAAATTTATATCCAGGAATTTTTTCGCTTCAAGCCACAAGCTTTCATACTCAGCTTTGCTGTTTCTCAAAGGTTCAAAAACCTCTTCCAACTGTTTCACATTCCCGAATTTATTTGAAAGAACTCCTTGCAATATTTTTTGAAATTTAAGAGATGGGGATAACTTATCAAGCGGCAAATAATCCTTGTCGCAATCGCATTCCAGAGCTTTCAAGCCTTCTGTTCGAACAAGCCCGCAAATAATATCGGCAAAATTCACAAAAACAGATTCGCTGTCATTTCTGTATCTTATGTTAATCTTTAATCCTTTGCGCTCATATTTTGCCAGAGAAGCTTTAAGGGTTTCGCAAATCTTTTTATGATATGCGCGCCAAATAGCATCGTCTGTCTCCATAAGTCCAAGGCAATCCGCTTTTCTTCCATCAAAACTTATTTCAATAGAATCTCCATGCTGAAATTTTCTGCTCTCAAATAAACCGAATATAACAGCCTGCAATGCCGCATACCACCAATGCTGCTGATTAGAAGCAAAAACAGGCTTGTTGCTTGAAATAAAAATCTCTTCTGCCACAGGAGAAAAGGTTTCTTTGCATATTGCTCTATCGGAGTCATTCATTCCAGAAAAATGGATGCGCTTTAAATTGCTATTCTTAAAGACTTTTTGATAAAGTTCTTTTAATTCGGATTCTTTGATTCTTGTTAAAACTCCGCAGGCAAAGGAGGTATTATTTAGAGACAAAATGTTGAAGTCTCCGGTTTCGTCTATGGAAAAATGATAATTGCTCATAAGAAGAATGTAGAAATTGCAAGCCGGCATATTTATTTTCTACCTTCTTACGCATGACCAAAACACAAGCCCTTAAGCTTTGGAAAAATGCAAGCTGGACTGAACTCGCAAAAGAGGCGCACGATATGCGCATTCAAATTCACGGCAAAAAAAATGTCAGCTATACTGTCTTTAGAATAATAAATTACACAAATATTTGCAAAATTGCCTGTTCTTTTTGCTCGTTCAAAAACACAAAGCCATATACGCTTAGCTTGAAAGAAATTCGCAAAGAAGCGCTAAAAGCGAAAAAACAAGGCGCAAGCGCAATCTTTTTCCAAGGCGGGGTTAATCCCGGCATTTCACTTGATTATTATTTAAGCGCATTGGAATTGCTGAACAAAGAATTGGGATTTCCTGTAAGGGCATTTTCTCCGGTTGAGCTTTTTCATATGGCAAAAGGCAGCAAAATTTCTTTGCCGAGACTTTTGCAAAAATTAAAAGCGGCAGGGCTTTCTTCAGTGCCCGGCGCAGGCGCAGAAATAATGACCGCAAAAATGCGGAGAATACTTGCGCCAAGAAAGCTCTCCGCAAAGCAGTGGTGCGGCGTTATGCGAGAGTGCCACAACCAGGGTCTCAAAAGCAGCGCAAACATAGTGATTGGCTCAACGGAAGGCCCCGAAGATATTATTGAGCATTTGAATTATATTCGTGAAACAGGCGGTTTTCAGAGCTTTATCCCTTGGGTTTTCCAGCCCCAAACATCTAATTTCCCAATTCGCCATGTGCCGGGCGTTGAATACATAAAACTAGTCGCGCTTTGCAGGCTGTTTTTCCATAACATTCCAAATATTGAGGTTTCTGTTCTGGGAATGGGTAAGGCACTGGGCGAACTTGCCCTTTACGCAGGCGCAAATGACATAAGCAGCGTTGTTTTAGAGGAGCGGGTTATGCGTTCGCAAGGCGTTTCAAGCGTTTCTGAGGCAGAGGAGTTTATAAGGGGCGCAGGGTTTAATCCGGTGAGGCGCGGGATAAATTACTAGATCAATTTTTTCTACATTAACCCTTATGTCAGTAGAAACCATTGCAGAAGCTCTTTTGGAAAAGCTAAAAACAATAGCTAAAACCGAAACCGTGATTGGCGAGCCTGTGCGCTCCGGCGAATCAACCATTATCCCTGTTAGCAGAATCTCCATTGGGATGGGAATGGCAGGGCATACCGGAAAAAGCGATACGGCAACCGGCGGTGGCGGGCTTCGCATAGACCCCGTTGCGTTTTTGGTGCTAGGCGAAGATATCGATGACATAAAAGTTTTGCCTATAGAGAAGGCTCAATCAGCTCTTGCGAAAATCGCAGACCTAACGCCTGATGTGCTGGCTTTGCTTTTAAAGAATTTTTCAAAGAAATCAGAGGATGGGGTAGCGAAATGAAACAACTTAGGCTTTCAAACAAAGACAGAAAAATAGCCGGGGTTTGCGGTGGATTAGCAGAATACTTTGGCTTGGACCCAACTATTGTCCGTGTAATGTGGCTTTGCTGCGTGATATTGGCAGGCTTTGGCTTTTTGGCATACCTCATATGCTGGTTTGTCATTCCCAGAGAAAGCTAAAACGGCTGCGCTACCAGCCCAAAGTTGATTTGCAGCCTTCTTCCGGAAATATCGCTGCCTTTGTCTCTGTCGTAGTGCTTTGTTATCCATCTGTGCTCGGCTTCTATTATTATGGCGGCTAATGGCGAAAACATGAATCTGTGCCCAATGCCAGCACCCCACTCATTCCATGCGGCATCCGAGCTTGGGTAGTAGGCTTTGTTTCTGACATATGAAGCTGCTATATAAGGGCGCTCCGGGCCAATTGCGGAAAATCCGATTTGCATGGAAATGTCAAATCTTTTTACTTCTTCCGTTGCTCCATTCGAGTAAATTTCCTTTTTATTGTTTGTGTTAATTCCAAGCCTCGCAAAGCCAATGCCGTTTAGCCAAACCCCTGCGAAAGGGGTGATTCTCACAATTCCATTTCCGTAATTATCGCCTTCAAGAAGCCCAGAGCCGGTTTCCAAAACAGCGCCGAAAACCACTGGTAAACCCTGTGCATGCCCGTAACTTATCGCAAATATGCAAAAAAACGGTAAAATAGCACACGAAAATACATTTTTTATCATTTTTGCAATCTAGAAAAGATAATTTATTATATTTCTAAATATGGGAAGATTGAAATTCATTGTTTTGCTTGTTGCGTTGCTTGCGATTTCTGCATTTGCCGGCGAAGGCAGTTTTAACTATTACGGGCAGCTTGGATTTCACAAAACCCAGAGCGCGTATACCATTGGGCATGGCCGCTTTGGGGTGGGCCTGTTCGCAGAAGGAGCGGGTTTGCACAGCATGATAGATGGCGGGCAAATTTGCGTTCCCGTGGGCAATGAACAGCCATACGGTTTATGCCAGGAGAAGTCGTCTTATGCGCCTTTAGGGTCCACTTACATAGGCATAAACGGCTATCCGTTTGTTTCGCTTGGGCTTTCGGAATATTTTGACTTTGGAATTGGCATACCTCTTTACGGTGAATTTATAGGAATCGAAAACCGCCCTATATCCGACATTAATGACAATGGTTGCTTGGTTGGCGGGCATGACTGCCCAGACAATATAGATGCCGCCGGGTGGGGGAATTTGCAATTTTTAGCCAAGCTGCGAGCCCCTTGGGGAGATGCGCCCGTTAACCTTTCTTTGATTTTGGGCGCGGCTTTGAGCACCGGTCGCACGGATTATTATGGACTTTGGATTCGCGATCCCTCATTTTTGAATACAAAAGATTCTGCATCTCCGATTGTACCCGGTGCATCAGGTTATACTAACGGAGGAGCAATGTTTAAATTCGGGGGAGCGTTCACTTTTGATTTCAATTATCTTAGAACGGAAATTCCTTTGATGCTTCACATAAACTATATGTACAGGATGACACTTGGAGAGTTCGGTTCGTCTTATCCTAAAGTTCAAAGCCTTGCCACCGCTTTGGAATGGACTCCTTTTCAATATATATCATTGATGGGTGAATTTTACAAAGATATGCCAAGCGAGTTTCCCAAAAATAAAGCTGGCGAAGAAGACTATGCCGGCACTTCCACGCTCGCATTTGGCACAGCTTTGCATTTTAACAAGCATTTCGATTTGCAACTCGGCTTTCAAATGCGTGTAGGAGACGACGATAAATACATAGAAAAATTGGCTATTCCCATGAATAAACTTCCTGATGGCACTCAAAGATACGGAACTTACAACGCTACTCTGGTTCCAAAATATTTAGTGTTTGGAGGCTTAACTGTTAGAATTTTTGTGACCGAACAAGAAGAGGAAGAAGAAGACGATCGCAATCCTGATATAGATGATGACGGAGTTTGCGACCCTTGGGTGAAAAGGGAAAACAGGCAACGCGAATACGCAGATGTTTGCAGCGGCGTGGACAAATGCCCTCATGATCCCGGCGAGCTTGAAAATAAGGGCTGCCCTGAAGAAGAAGAGGAGGAAGAGGAGGAAGAAGAAGCTCCGGTTATCAAGTTTGACGTAAGCGAGGAATCCATTTCTTCCGGACAATCGGCGACAATAATATGGATGGTTTCCAATGCAGACAAAGTTAGCATAAACCAAGGCGTTGGAGAGGTTGGCACCGAAGGCAAAAAGAAAGTAAAGCCCACAGAAACAACTATATATACTATTACAGCTACCGGACCCGGAGGCACAAAAAAGAAAAGCATAGAAGTTGTTGTGGAAGCTGCCGCAGGTCCTTCCATCGATTTTAGCGCAAGCTCAGAATCTGTTCAAAAAGGGCAGCCTGTAACTTTAACATGGTCGGTTACCGAAGCTACCGAGGTTAGCATAGCAGGCATAGGAAAGGTTAAGAACACGGGTTCCAAAACGGTTAAGCCGGCAAGCGTGGGGCCTGCTACATTTACCCTTACAGCTACCGGGCCTGGAGGCACAAAAACGGAATCGGTGGAAGTTGAGGTGTTGGGCGGGCCTCTTCCGACAATTTTGTTCACGGCAAGCTCTGAAACAATCCAAGACGGCCAAACCGTGACCTTGAACTGGCAAGTGTCAAACGCAACTGAGGTTAGCATAGAAGGCTTGGGAAAAGTTCCCGCCAAAGGCAACAAAAAGCTAAAACCGGCAGAAACCACGGTCTATAAACTGATTGCTACCGGAGATGGCGGCACGGAAGCGGCAACGGTGGAAGTTGAAGTAGCGGCTCCTCCTCCAGCGCCGGTAATTGAAGCGCAAGTCAACTTGAAAGGCGTTACATTCGGCAGCGGCAACGCTACGCTAACGCCCAATGCCAAGAAAGTTCTCGATGGCGTGGCGGAGCAGCTTTTGGCTTATCCCAAGGTGAAAATTGAAATTCATGGCTATACCGACAATCAAGGCAAGCCGCAGACGAATTTGGAGCTTTCCGAGCGCAGGGCAAAGGCTGTTGTGGGTTACTTGGCTACGCAAGGGGTGTCAATGGGCCGCATGAAAGCGGTGGGCTTTGGCCAGGATAATCCGATAGCAGACAACAAAACCCCGGCAGGCCGGGAACAAAATCGCCGCATTGAAATGATAAGGGCGGATTAATAATTTCTAGTTTACCATAAATTCAAAAAAGAGGTTATCATGGCTAGAAAGAAGATTGCGCTTGTGGGCGCAGGGCAGATTGGCGGCACAATGGCGCTTGTTTTGGCGCAAAAACAACTGGGCGACATTGTGCTTGTGGACGTTGTGGAGGGCGTGCCTCAGGGCAAGGCTCTGGACATAATGGAAGGGAGGCTTTCGCTTAATACCAGCGCAGTGCTGTCTGGAACAAACAATTACGAAGATATTGCCGGTTCAGACGTGGTTATAGTTACCGCCGGCGTTCCTCGCAAACCCGGTATGTCTCGCGATGACCTTTTGGGAATAAATTTCGGCATTATTGAAAAAGTGGGCTTGGCTATTAAAAATACCGCTCCAAACGCATTTGTCATAGTGGTGACCAACCCTCTTGACGCAATGGTTTACGCAATGCAAAAAGTCACTGGCTTTGCCTCCGAAAAAGTAGTTGGCATGGCGGGTGTTTTGGATAGCTCCCGCCTCGCTTGCTTTGTTGCGATGAAGCTTGGAGTAGCGGCAGAAGATGTTCAAGCCGTTGTTATGGG
>JGI24696J40584_12961348_pt1 | contig 14064 bp, 12 predicted proteins | sample TergutCo191P4_FD_40584 | JGI IMG/M metagenome (IMG submission 40584)
TCATAAAATCACACACTTTTTTGGGTGTAAAATCATAAAAAATCAAAAATCTGTCATAAATTCGGACATTTTCTTTTATTATTATTTGCATAATAAGTAGAAATAGATTCGGTGCAAAAATATATGAAATCTTAAATATTCAAGCGCGAGAATAAAAATCAAGACCGTAGCGGCTTTAGCGGCTTATCGTACGGTGCTCGAAGCACAAATGTTACCTTTACTATCTTTGCATTTTAGTAATCAACGGCTTTAAAATGCCATAGTATTAACTTAATTCCGATAAATTTTATGGAAAAAGCATGCGGTCTTGACGTGCACAAAGAAAGCGTTTTTGCGTGTATCTTGGACGAACAAGGCAAAATTATTTTTGAGAAGCGTTTCGGGACGCTAACACCCGACCTGATTAAACTACGTGATACCCTTGTAGAATATGGCTGCGGTAAAGTAGCCATGGAAAGCACGAGTATCTATTGGATGCCTGTATGGCACGTATTGGAGGTAGATTTTGAATTAACTCTGACCAATCCCTATTTTATTAAACAGTTACCTGGTCGCAAAAGCGACGTTAAGGATGCGCAATGGATTGCAGAATGTTTGCAAAAGCAAATGCTTAAAAGCAGTTTTGTTGCCCATCACATACAACAACAATTGCGTCAATACACGCGTCAGCATCGCAGGTTGACTAAAAGTAAGGTGCGTTTAGAACAACCGATGGACAATCAGTTGCAGCGATGCAATATTCGTTTCAGCAATTATGTTTCCAAGCAAGGCAGTAATGTTTCGTTACGTAAAATAATCAAAGCCATTATTTCAGGTGAACACGATCCTATCCGGTTGTGTCGTTTGGTTCATGGAAGAACGCGTAACAAATATGGAGAGCAAGTGATTACTCAGCGCACTATGTATTCTTGCTGAAATTGGTAATGATATGAGCGCTTTTCAAAAAGCGACCCACTTGGTTGGATGGGCAGGATTAAGACCAAGAAATGATCAAACAGCACAAAAAATAAAATCTCGCAAAATATTGCAAAAGCGCGTGTGAGACAAGAAAACTCGTAGAGGAAAGTATCTTATTTTTTTCTTAAAACACCTATTGTGAAATAATCACAAGTATTTTATTATCTATACCTTACATGATAAAATATCAATATTGCTATAAAACAACATGTTGCAGAATAATAGAGGGCAGAGAAGATTTAGGATTTATAGAGGAAATTATAATGATAATCAAAATTAAAGTTTGGAATAAGAACACGCTTGTTAGATTGCTAAATTTGAAATCAAAACCCAAGCCTGAACCCCACAATCCCATTAATTCCCGGTGCGGAAATTCCCGAAGCGTTTAAACGATAATAGGTGTTCAGCATATTTTCAATACCTGCGTGTAAAGTGATGTAATTGTTGATTTTATACGAAACTTTAGCGTTTAGCGTAAACCATGCAGGGAAGCCGAAATAGCCCCCGTTGCCATTGGGCAAGCCCATCGTATAGTTATCTTCTCCCAAAACATTGATGTCGTTAGAGTATTTCCACCCATTGAAACGCACGTAAAAATCGCCTGTAAATCCCTTGTGTTTGAAAAGGAAAGATAACTTTCCGTAAACCGGAGGAATGTGACTTAAGGGTTGCGGCGTATTCTCAATGGTTCTCCCATAAGTGTAAGTTACATTTCCGTTAATATTAAAGAATTTTGTGATTTGTAAATCAATAAAACCTTGAATGCCTGTAATATATCCTAATCCAATATTTTGCAATGAATACACATCGCACATTCTTCCGCTGAAAATTACAGAATCTTCTCCATTGAGTTGAGTTTTAGCGATATCCACAACATTTTGGTTAATAGAAAAAAAGCCGGTTATCCCTAAACGAAATTTGTTCCTTATGTTTTTTTCAATACTTAAATCTGCATTATATACATATTCCGGTTTTAATTGTGGATTGGGGATAATCAACTGACGGTCATCAGCTTTTGAGTCGTTTACTTTAGTCATATCATCCACGTTTGGAGATTTGAACCCTGACGACAGATTCAAGGCAAAACGCCACGATTTTTTCGGCATAAAAACCAAGCCTAAAAACCCTGTGGGCGCTGCCGTTTGGTTAACCATCGTTTTGTTGAACGGAAATTTGGTTAAACGCATCATCGTGTCTGTATAACAAGAATGCAAATATTGATAGGAAAATCTAACGCCCTGACTGAAAATCCATTTTGGATTTATTTTCCATGAATGAGTGAGGTAGGTAGAAAGATTATACACATGGTTCAAAGAGTCAGGATATCGGGAAACGGCATTGTATCGTTTCTCATCGGTTACAATATTTAGGTTATAGGCTTGAGAATTAACTTTATTGAACGTGCCTTCGATGCCCCAGCACAATTCAAAATTTTTCGTTTTACCCAATTTTTTCTGCCAGTCAGCATTAAGGCTTCCAATTGCAACAGCTTCGTTTTGAAAGCGTTTGTCATTGCTTCTGAATTTCCGCTGCACTCTGGATTCTTCAATATATTGTCCGCCCAAAGTAATGCGCATATCATCAAAATGTTTCTGATTTTTAACACTCAACGTTAAATACCCAAAGAAACGGTCTTGCGGACCATAGTAAAATTCGGCATACTCCATATCTTTCCCTTTCATATTTAACAAACGGTCGTAGCGGGGCACGTTTGTAGAAGTTGAGACTTGCAAATTGGCAACTAACGAAATATTGGAAGTGGGTTGATATACAAACTTTTGTAAAACATCCCATTGTTGGTATCCTGAGTTTTTCATAGCCCATGGTTTGTGATTTTTTACAGTAGAATCCTTATCATCAATACGTTGTGCATAATAATTGCAAAGTCCCCAGTCGCCGTAATTGAGGTTCATATTACGCCCAACCCGCAGGTCATTCACCATTTTGTAAGAATAGGAAGTTAGCGAGGCAAATTTTCGTCCGGCTAAATTTAGCGTAAAATTTCCCGCAGGACTTAGACTTGCGGTTTGGAAATCTAATGAAGCTGTTCCGGAAACGAGAAACTTTCGGTTTTCGTTGGCAAACTCAGGATTTTTAGTATAGAAAGCCATCACTCCCCCTAAGGCATCGCTGCCATAAACCACGGAACCAGGTCCCTGCAACACTTCGGCGCGTTCTAAAGCATTGGGATCAATGGTAATGACATTTTGTAAATGCCCGCTACGGTAAATGGTGTTGTTTAAGCGCACACCGTCAATTACTAATAACACACGATTGGCTTCAAAACCGCGAATCACGGGGCTACCTCCTCCCAGTTGACTGGTTTGCAGAAACACGGCTCCACTTTGTGCCAAAAGTTCACCGGCTGTTTGCGGCAAAATTAACTCGTCTTTTTTCAAATCAATAACATCAATTTTACAACTAACATCCTTAATGTTGTTTTCAAATTTACCGGCAGAATAGATTTTAATTTCGGGAAGTTCAAAAATTTTTTTTATCGTGTCGTTCTGAGAAAATCCAATATTAGTAAAAAGAAAAGTTATTAAAAACAGATAAAATACTTTCATTAAAATCATGTTTTAGAATAAAACCACTATTATCGTAATTTTTTGTTATTTATTTATTTATCATAATTAATATCTGATTAATCTTATCATAAGATGATAAAAGAGTGCAAAAATAAGTAAATTTTTTTTATTTGTTAAAAAGATAACGATAACCAATATTAAGGAAGTTTTTTTATTTCGGACAATAGTGAAAAAAAAAATGATTCCAAACAAAATTAAAATCCACTACGAGTTGTTTACTAATTCTTTACAAAATTTTCCTTGCACCTGCTGTCATAAATTGATAGCCTACATGAAATCCTACGTAAGTGCTTTTCCACCCATAGCTGCCTGAAGATTGTAGATGTGAAGGAATGACTTCTGTTGTATGATAATTCCATTTCACTCTATCCGCCAACCCAATATTGGCATTGATACCGAAAATAAAATTATGATGTGGTTTTTTCCCATGTACCATAAAGTTGACAGCAATTGTAAGATCAGGAATAGCATAGTTTTTCTGCGAAATAGTAGGGCAATTATGCAACCATACTACGTTTGTCGTATTATGTTCATTATCAATGTAATAAATATTTTCTGCAAGCGGTCCCTCTTGTTCAAAACTACTTGAAGTATAAACGAAAGGCATAAATTTAATTCCTGCTTCCGGTTGAATAAACATATTTCTATGAATCTGAGTAGGATAAGAAAATTTGAGCGCCAAGCCCATATAGGGAACTCTCATACCTATTTTTTGAATCCAACCAGAACCAACAGCTTTTCCATCTGCCCAAACAGTTTCAGGGTCAGGAAATAATAAGCTTAAAGAATAGTAAGTATTTCTATTGAACAAACCCATAGGTATTTCTACGACAAAACCTAATCCATTTTTAACTGATAAATTGTATCTAAGGTTAAATTCGGGCACAAAACAGGAAACGGATTGAGGAAAAAATTTTCCTTGCGTATCTTTCATGTGAGGTTAAAAGCTTAAACCTGATGTAAAATAAATTCCTATGGAGTGTACGGGTTTTGAAAAATCAAAAGTTTCAAACTGCATGTTAGCTCTTCTCTCTCTTCTGTATTTTTTGGTTTTATATAACGGTTTTTTAAATCCTGTAAATTCATAGCCTAAATTCAAAGCGAAAAAAGAGGAGCCATATTTCATTCGAATATCTGCTTTTTCGGGTGGCGTATTTTTATCAAACCGTTGCCAGCCTGTATAGCGATCAATAAAACCCAGCGTTCCGTTTAATCCCAAAATAAAGCTATGGCGCGGATCTTTTTTAGAGTGAAATAAAAAGTTTATACCTGCTGTTAATTCAGGCATAAATTTATCGTACAAATCATCATTACTCAGATCGCGCCATAGCCATACATCTGTAAATATCGGATTTCCAAGTTCATCAGCCTCTATGGTTACTTGTATAGAGCCTTCCGCATGTGGAATGTATTTCAGCAATTTTATTCCAACTTCGGGCTGTATGGTTATTTTTTCATGCAAACGATACACATAAGAGGCTTTTAATTGTCCGCCAAAATAAGTATAATTCAAAACGGGGGTCAACGATTCTACCCACAAAAAATACATATACTGTTTTTTACCATTTTCTCCATATCTCCAAGTCATAAAATCTCTGTTTCCTGCCACAAAGTCGGTGGTTATTCCCCAGCCGGAGGGAAAAGTAAGATTGTATTTTACAATATATTCACGTCCGTAAGAAATACAGGGATGCGCCCCCAAATAATAATTGGGCGCATCCCTGTATTCAAATTTTCCTTTGGCGTGAAAAGTGTTATTATATTGAAATCCAAATGAATGAATGATTTTTTCTGCAATACGACTCATATTGGCAAAAATACTGTCAAATTCTGCCGTATATGCAGATTTATATTGTGCTTGCAGTATGATAGAATGCAATATCAAAACTGCAAAAATTGTTTTCTTTTTCATATTATTAATTTTTGTTTATCATTTAATTTTAATTATTTCGATATACAAAATTATAACGTTTAAAATTTTGCCCTAATTCCAGTTTTAAAAAGCCCTTGATTGCCAATCCCTAATTCCATAAAAAACAGACATTTTTTTCCAAATTCTACCCCAAAAGCATTGAGTTGCATGATCGGCGCAAAGTAATACCTCTTATTACTTATAGTTCCAAAAAGCACATATATAGTTTCTTTAGGGAGTATATCCTTATCTCTTATACACAAAAGCACACCAACGTAAACGCCCCAATACAAAGAGATTTTATCATTTTTACTATAATAAGTTTGGCGATAATTTACTTGTAAAGAGAAATAATGCTTCCACCCACTTCCACGAACCGTATCTATGGGATGAGGATGTACCCAATCCCCAGAATATATCCAATATGTGTCAATATATTTACCTACCCATGATAATGATGCGCCAATGCAATGTTTTGAATTAAATGAATAATTGTAATTGAGAGTATAAGACCCAAAATTGCACATCTTTTCATACATTCCGTTATCACGTTTTAGATGCTCAGTGTGGCTAAAAATGGGATCATCAGGAAAAATACCTTTATCAGGAGTTACAAAACAACCTATCGTTGGGAATGCTCCAATAGAAAGTCCTATTTCATGCTTAGGAACTGATCTTGTTTTTTTACTTTGTTCTGTTTCATTATTGGGAGTTTGAGCTGTAATGGTATTGCAGAGCAGAGCATATATTGTAGTAACTAAAATTAGAATTCTATTTTTCATAAGTAAATTTTTTTTATTTGTTAAAAAGATAACGATAACCAATATTAATAAAGGAATTGACAGAGTCCGATTTAATTGAATTTAAAGGTTCCAGAAAAGCAGGCGGGTATTATTCTTAAACTTTTTCCATGGTCTGTCTATAAATCTCCTTCAGTTTCTTAGCCACATACTCCCATTTCAAATTATCCACATCCTCTTTTCCTTTCACAGCAAAGAAATCGGAGAGTGCTGGGTAGTTAATGATGCCGTAGATTGCGTCTGCTATGCCGTCAATGTCCCAGAAATCCACTTTGATGGCGTGGGTAAGCACTTCGGCAACCCCCGATTGTTTAGAGATGATGGTGGGCACGTTTGCCCGCATCGCTTCCAATGGAGAAATACCGAATGGTTCTGAAATAGAGGGCATTACATACACATCGCTCATGCCAAACATCAGGTCAATGTCGGCGCCTCTTAAAAATCCGGTGAAATGAAAACGGTCGGCAATGCCCAGCTCAGCAACGCGGCTGATGGTTTGCGCCATCATGTCGCCGTCGCCGGCAAGCACAAAGCGCACATTGGGCACTTTTTCCAGTACTTTTTTGGCAGCTTCTACAAAATATTCGGGACCTTTTTGAAAGGTTACGCGCCCCAGAAAAGTAACAATCTTCTCCTCCACATATTTTTCACGTACGACCTCTTTTCCGGTAGGTTCCACCGCGTTATGCAGTGTAAACACCTTTTCAGCAGGAATGCCATACTTTTGAATCACGATATTGCGGGTTAAGTCGCTTACTGCGCAAACGGCATCGGCTTCCTGCATGCCGTAGCGCTCCAAACCATACACGATGTCGTTTCTGTTGTGATCGCTTGAGCGGTCAAACTCGGTAGCGTGTACGTGCACCACCAATGGTTTTCCACTTACTTTTCGGGCGGCAACACCGGCTTTGTAGGTGAGCCAGTCGTGCGCATGGATGATGTCAAAGTTGTAGTTTCGAGCAATTTCCGCAGCTACCATGGCGTAGTGTTCCACTTCATTCATCAGGTTGGCGGTATATTTTCCGGAGAACTCGTATTTTCGTTTTCCGCCCATCTTTTCATCTTCCAGAATACCGCTATTCAATTGGTCAACAATACGATAGTACTCATCCACGCCGAGATAGGGCACCAATTTCGACTCTACTTCTATAAATTGAACCTCCTCGGAAAAGGCTTGCAGATGCACAAGGCGCGTATTCACCTCCACATCGCTGGCGTTGATGATTTTAACGTAAGACTCATCCTCTTCTCTCGATGCTTTGGGCATCACAAAAAGCACTTCCACATTGTTTTTTGCCAACCCTTTAGTGAGGCCGTAACAGGCAGTGCCTAAACCACCTGCAATATGAGGAGGAAATTCCCAACCAAACATTAGTACTTTCATGGTAAATAAATAGAGATGAAACTAAAATTTATAAATAACGCCAATAGTGAATTGAGAAAGTGTGAGAATGCTTGAGGAATTAAAGCCAATATTAAGGTCATGTTTAATTGTTCTTGTTTTTTCATATTAATTTGGGTTTTAGCATGCGAAAATAGTAATTTTCTTCAATCGTAATTTAATTACATTGGCGACTTTTATTTCTTATGATGATTCTCAATCATCCTCCACAAATGCACGCGGTCTTTGCCGCGAACGTTGTGTTCATGAGAAGGATAGACATAATAGTTTAGCAAAACGCCCTCTTTTACCGCTTGTTCCAGCAGTTCCAACGAATGTTGCTGTACCACAACATCATCCAAGCCGCCGTGAAAAATCAGGGTGTTGGCTTTAATTTTACCCACTTTATCAAGTATAGAAGCTTGGGCGTAACCTTCGGGGTTCTCCTCAGGTGTGTCCATGTAGCGTTCGCCGTAATAAACTTCATACCACTTCCAATCCACTACCGGTCCGCCTAAAGAAGCGGAGGCAAACACCTCAGGATGTTGCGTTATGAGCGACAAGACCATGAATGCGCCGTAGCTCCAACCATCCACGCAAATTTTATTTTCATCAACATAAGGCAGTGATTTTAAGTAGTTTATTCCGCACATTTGGTCTTCCACGTCGTAAGTTCCCAAGCGACGGTGAATAACTTTTTCAAACTCACTTCCGCGATTTGCCGTGCCGCGATTGTCTAACGAGAAAACAATAAAACCTTGCTGCGCCATGTAGTACAAAAAGCCGCCTCCCGACATAAATGTGTTGGTAACCATCTGGGAATGAGGTCCGCCATACACATATAAAAAGACAGGATATTTCTTATTCGGGTCAAAGTTTGGGGGTAAAATTGTGCGGTAATACAAATCAATTTGTTCTGCATTTTGTACTTTTCCCATAGAAACGTTGCCTAAATTAAGATGAGCGTAAGGGTTTTTAGAATAGAGTAATCTGTTCAGAATCTTTCCTTTAGCGTCGCGCAGTGTGATTTCCCGTGGGGTCGTCAAATTGTTGAAATCATCTATAAAATAATTAAAATAGGATGAAAAATTAGGATTATGCGCCCCTGACTCGGAGGTTAAAGTGGTGATATTTCCTTTTTTAAGATGAACGCAAAAAACATTTCTGTCGGTGGGCTGGGGCGCGGCAGCCGTGAAAAACAGATTTTCCTGCTTGGCATCAAGTCCTAAGATGTTGATTACATTAAAATTACCGGTAGTAAGCTGTTTGAGAAACGTTCCGGTTTTATCATATAAAAATAGATGTGAAAAACCGTTGCGGTCGCTTTTCCAAATAAAATTCCCGTCGTTCAAGAAAGTGATGGGGGTAGAGGGTTCTACCCAGCGCTCATCCAGTTCTTCTAATAAAACACGTACTTTATTTCCTGTAGCAACATCATATTCAATAAGTTTTGCATGATTTTGTGCACGATTCAGGTGGGTAATAAAAAACGATTTTTCGTCGGGAGAAAAGGTTAATGAGATTAAAAATTCGCCGTCGTTTTTATGAGTTTTAACATAATGATAAACAGGTTTATTAGCTTTTGTAGAAGCATTTACATCAAAGATGCCAACCGTAACTTCGTGGCTTGCCCTGCCTGCCATTGGGTATTTAATCATTTCAACGGTAGCAATATCTCCATACCCTTTTAATCGGGGATAATCCTCCACCATGCTTTCATCCATGCGGTAAAAAGCAATGTAATTGCCTTTGGGAGAGATATATTGCCCTCTATCAATATCCCACTCATTGCGGTGCACTGCTTTCCCAAACACAATATGTTTCCCGGTATCCAATGAGATGATGATAGGGTGATAGTTGTTTTTGACGCTTTTTACAAACACTGCACCATCTTCCTTTACCACAAACAATTCGTCATTAATAGATTGATCAATAATGTTTTCTATTTCATAAAAAGTAATCTTTGGGTTGTTTTTCGGATTGGTTATTTTTAATTTCTGCGCAGGAAAGTAGAGTGTGTTTTCATCTAAAAAGTTAAAAAACAGGTGATTTCCCAAATCTTTTTCCGGGGTCAACGCACGTATTTCAGCAAAAGTAAAGTAAACCTCTTTTTTCGCTGTTTTAGCATCCGTTAAAAAAACCGTATCATTTTTCACAAACACATATTGGTTGGTGTTGGTTCGCCAACGCAGGTTTTGCAGAGACTCGGTTCGGTATTTTCCGGAGATAAGATCGTTGAGGTCAAGAGTTTGGGCGGAACAAGGGAGGAGGGAGAAGGCAGAAAGGAGAAAGCAGAAAGCAGAAAGGGAGAAGGGAGAAAGGGAGAAGGAGGAGGTATTCATATTGTAATAATTTTATATTGAGATATTTATTAAATTTTAGAGGCCAATTATGTGTATGGTTTTGTCGTTTATGGTTTCTTTCTTTATATAAATTTTATCATTCCAATCTATTTCGGGGCGTTGGTCAAACAAGGCGAGCCAGCCTTCGTTGCAGCCGTAAGTATCCATATATTCAGCGGTTTGTCTTAACCCATCCTGTAAAGATTTGTCTCCTCTTCTTATTTTCAGTTCCACAGGATATTTTTTCCCTTCAAAAACCAGGCAAATGTCGGTGCGTCCTGTTCCTGCCGCCATTTCGCGAAAAATTTGCCCGCCGCCATTGATAATGCGTTGAAGAAAAGCCATCAAAATGAGATGGGGAGCCGCTTCCTGATATTGATATTTCATTCTCCAAATATCGCTGTTTTCACGCCAAAACTGTTGGAAATCACACATTAGCATAGACATATCAATTTGATTATCGTGTATATAGCGTGATGTTTGGCTTAGTTTTTCTTCCGTGCCAAAATCATTTTGATAATTGAGTGATAAATAGCGGGCAATCACCTCTCCATAAATAGGATTTGAGGGCATGATTCTTTCCCCTTTTGTTATCAAACCCAAATCACAAACATACTGATAATCATCAGAAAGGCGGTCAATAGGCTGGTTGCCGCCCATTACCAGCGGCTCAATGATTCTGCGTACGCGTTCCTCTTTCAAACGTTCTAAGAGGCTGTCAATATGTGTATCGCGCCGCAGGATGATGGTTTGGATTGCTTCTTCGGCTAATTTGGCTGTAACAGGCTTAGTGTAATCGAATTGCAATGTATTTACGATAATTTCGCGAACAATGGCATTCACTAACCATGGTTGCCCTTGCGTTTGTTTATAAATAAAATCAATAGCATCATTTTCAAATATTTGCCCTGTCTCATCGGTATGTTGTTTGTACAGTGATTCCACTTCTTCCCGAGTGAAATTTTTAAGGGTTAAGACTTCTGTAACAATATTAAACGGACTTGCAGATCCTAATGTGTCGCTATTGGGACGTACTTTTGCCTTGTAATCGCGAATATTTCTCATGCCCACTAACGCGATTGAATGCACAAACGGCGTTAATTGTCGGGTTACATACCCTTCCCGCAATTGTCGCAAAAACGATATTAAAGTGCTGTCGCTTAAACAGTCTGCTTCATCAAAAAATAGGACTAAAGGCTTATCCAATCTCTTGCAATAGATTTTTAATTCATTATTTAGAACTCCAGTAAAATTTTCATAATCTGCATTTTGTGCAAAAATTTCATGATTTGGAATCTCATTTGCGCATAAAGCATCTTTAATACATTTAATAATAAGCGGGATTCCTTCTTTTATATCACCAATACCTTGCAAAGTTTCTAATGAACAATAAAGTGCATAATACTTACCTTCATCGTTTAATTTTGTTGTTAAATCTAACAGATAGGTTGTTTTTCCGCTTTGTCGCGCCGCATGAATGACAAAATATTGCGCCATGGCAATTAATCGCTCAATTCCTTTCAAGCGTGAGGAGGCTTCAATCATGTAATGACTTTCCATGTTGCAAGGACCTGCAATGTTAAAATATCGCATAATAAAACAGGTTTAATAATTAATTGCGGCGAAAATAATAATCTTTCTTATTCAAAATTTACCAAAAAAGAAAAATTTAATTTTCCATATTTACGATGTTCGTAGAAGTTGGGGTGTTGGGTAAAATCATATTCGCGGGGGTGTTCTAAAACGAGCCAGCCGCTGGGCTTTAATAATTGATTGTTAAACACGTGCGTTACAATTTTTTCTAAACCTGTTAAATCGTATGGCGGATCGGCGAAGATAATATCGAACTTTTGGCGAGATTTTTCCACAAAAGAAAATGCATCGCCCCGAATGACCGTAATTTGGTCATATTCAAGTTTCTCAGCAGTACGCCTGATAAAGTCAGCGCAACCTTGATAGTTGTCCACGGCAGTTATCGAAATGGCTCCCCGTGAGGCAAACTCATACGATATATTTCCGGTTCCGGCGAACAGGTCGAGCACGGTAACCTTATCAAAGAAAAAGTAATTGTTTAAAATGTTGAACAGGCTCTCCTTTCCCAAATCGGTAGTGGGTCTCACCGGCAGCGATGCCGGCGCCTGGATCTGTTTGCCTTTGTTTTTGCCTTGAATAATTCTCATCTTTAGGTTATGATTTTATTTTTCTTTTTTGTGTCTTCCAAAAGCTTCTTTTCATCAGCATTCAATTTGCGTTGAAGTTTTTTTATGTCTTCGGCTGGAGGCAACGTTTCCGGCTTTACGCCTCTTTCCAATAATATTTTTCTAACAGCTTTGTTGTTTTCGATATGTTCTGATGTTATTGGTTTTTCACCTTGCAAATCATTTTCCACTATATTGTGGCTGGTAAGTTCAACAGCAAGATCTTTAGCTTTAATAGTTAGGGTTGGCAAAAAATCTGCTAAGGGACGATTCCCAGGAACGACTAATTTTAGTTTCATGTCATTTGTTGAAAACCCGCCGAATAAAGCAGTATCGCCTTTACTTCTAATAATGGCAAAACCCTTATCGTCAACACCACGTTCATAAAGGATACCGGAAAGTTTCTTTTCGCTGTTAGATAATTTTTCTCTGGCACAAACTCTTACAACATCTAATAAGCGTTGCTCAATAATTTCTTGTTTACGGGTTTGAACTGCAAAATAGGTTTGGGCAAAAGCGACTTCAGTTTTGGTTGAATCTCCATTTTGGGCTATTAAATAACAGGCGTAGCGGGTGAGTGCAACATCTTCAATGGCTCTTTTGGAACTACTGCCAAGGTCAACCATTTTGTTGGTATCAACAAAATGGTCTGAAACATCAATACCGCTGTTTTCACAAGATTTCTTTGCCTTAACTATTACTTTTAAAAAGTTTCGCCATTCAGAATAGGCAAACACTGTTTGTAATTCTCTCGCACTCCAACATTCTATGTCATCAATATTGTAACGGGCTGTCTCCAACTTTTCAAAAAGTTCCTGAATTTGTTCTTTTTTCATTTTTCTGTTTTATTACTATTTCTCTTTTTTTTATAAATTTTGGCAAAAATACACAAAATGGATATAGTATTACTAATCAATCCTATTCACCTCGTTCATTGTTTGTTGCAGTCCCGCCGTACAAAACGACAGGCAGGCATTCGCTGCGTTTTCAATGGCAGTGGTTATGGGTTCTATTTCTTCGGGGAAGAATTTACCCAACACATAATCAATCTGGTATCCTTGCGGGTAGTTTTTACCGATGCCGAAGCGCAAGCGTGGGAAGTTGGAGTGTTGCAATACTTCAATGATGTGGTTGATGCCGTTGTGCGAGCCGCCGCCGCCTTTGGGGCGCATGCGCAGTGTGGCAACGGGCAAATCAATATCATCGGAGATGATGAGGATGTTTTGGGGTTCTATCTCCTCTTTTTCCATCCAGTAGCGCACGGCATTCCCGCTCAAGTTCATGTAGGTGGTGGGCATGAGCAACACCAATGTTCGTCCTTTGTATTTGGCTTCTGCTTTATAAGCGTAACGTTCTGATTTGAATGTAACATCTAACTTTTTCGCCAACGCACTCACCACTTCAAAACCAATATTGTGTCGTGTTCCGGCATATTTTTGTTCTGCATTTCCAAGTCCAACGATGAGGTATTTTTTAGGGTTCATAAGATTCCGATTAACCGAAGACATAAGTCTCCAGTAAATGAGGCAGCGAAATTACATTTTTATTGAACTTGCTGTCCGAAATTTGGAGAAGCTACTGCAAACAACAGAAGCAATCCTGCGAGAAGTGAAATTTTTTTCATAATAAGTGTGTTTTTGGTTAATATTTTTTGGGTTTGTGATTTTTTTTCTTATTATGATGTGTGTAATAATCCATAAGAAACAAAGTATCGAGGATAGATGCGTAAATGTAACTATAGTAACGTGCAACAGGCAAACCGCTGACGACCTTTTGGTGTTGAATACTGCTACTACCCGCTAACATTCCGGTTGATTTTAAAGTCTGCAAATATAGTAGAATTTGGAAGTTGGGCAAACCTCTGAAAGACAAAGAAAGAAAAGGGG
>JGI24696J40584_12961347_pt1 | contig 13942 bp, 14 predicted proteins | sample TergutCo191P4_FD_40584 | JGI IMG/M metagenome (IMG submission 40584)
TCGGCGGGTTGGCTTGCGGTATTCGTGCATGCCTTGATTGTCATGCGGCGGGACAAGGCCCTGCCGTTTTACGTTGGCAATGTTGTAGCCGAAAAACGTCTGATCAAAATCATGCGCAAGCAAAACCCCGGCACGAACTATTTCGCGCCTTCCGATTATCACTGACATAGGAGGAAACCCCATGAAACTTGGCGTATTCACCTGCCTGTTGGCAAACCTGCCCCTGGCCGAGGCCCTGGCCTATTTCAAGTCCCTGGGGCTTGAGATGGTCGAAATCGGCTGCGCGGGCTACCCCGGCAACGCGCACGCCAACCCGGCGGAGCTCCTGGCCGGCCCGGCGAAGCTCGCGGCGTTCCAAAAGACCATCGCCGACAGCGGCATGGAGATCAGCGCGTTCAGCTGCCACGCCAACCCCGTGCACCCGAACAAAGAGATCGCCGCGGAGTTCGACCGGGGCATGCGCGAGACCGTGCTGCTGGCCGAGGCCTGCGGGGTGCATCAGATCAACACGTTTTCCGGCTGCCCCGGCGATCACGAAAACGCGAAATACCCCAACTGGGTGACCTGCCCCTGGCCGCCGGATTTCCTCGAGATTCTGGACTGGCAGTGGAACGAGGTGCTCATCCCCTACTGGAAGGGCTTCGTGGCGTTCGCCAAGGCGCACGGCGTGAACAAAATCGCGCTGGAGCTTCACCCCGGTTTTTGCGTATACAATACCGAGAGCCTTCTGAAGCTGCGCGCGGCGGTCGGGCCGGAAATCGGCGCGAACTTCGACCCGAGCCACCTGGTGTGGCAGGGCATGGACCCCGTGGCCTGTATCCGCGCCATGGGCGGCGCCATCTTCCACTTCCACGCGAAGGACACGAAGATCGACGCGGCCAACACAGCGTTGAACGGCGTGCTGGACCTCAAACCCTACGGCGACGAGATTCACCGCTCGTGGATCTTCCGATCGGTGGGCTACGGCGGGGACGCGGCGTACTGGAAGGAGATTGTCTCCAACCTGCGCATGGTGGGCTATGACTACGCCATCAGCATCGAGCACGAGGACAGCCTGATGAGCCAGAACGAGGGCCTCAGCAAAGCCGTGGCGCTGCTCAAAGACGTAATCATCCGGGAGACGCCCGGCGAGATGTGGTGGGCGTGATGAAAAGAATTTTTATTGCGGCCATTGCGCTGCTGCTGCTCTTTGCCGGCTGCGCGAAAGAGGCGGGTACGCCCGCGCCGGAAGCCGGTGCGCCCGGCGCCCTCACCATCAGCTTTGATTTTGAGCGGCAGAGCGGCTTTTCCTCCAACCAGTTCGCCGTGTGGATGGAGGACGCGGACGGCACGGTCGTCAAAACCCTGTTCGCCACGGAATTCACCGCCAAGGGGGGCTATGAAAAACGGCCGAGCTCCCTGACGAATTGGGTGGAGCGCGCCGTGAAAACCGGGATCACCGACGCCGACGCCGTGGCGGGGGCCACACCGAAGTCCGGGCCGGTCAGTTATGTCTGGGACTGCACGGACGAGGACGGCAAAGCCGTGCCCCCGGGAACCTACAAATTTTTCGTGGAGAATACCTTCCGCGTGGGCGAGGGCAGCACGGCGGGCCACGTGGAGTGGGGCGAAATCGAGATCGGCGGCGCGGACACGGAGACGCGGGCGCAGGAGATCGGCGACGAATTCGACACGATCAGCAATGTCAAGGCGGTATATACGGCGCAACCATGATGATTTGACAAGGAGAAAGAGAGATGCAGGATAAAATCGGCATGGCGGTCATCGGCTACGGCGGCATGGGCGGGCACCACGCGCGCAAGGTGCGCGGGGAGCGCCCCGGCAAATTCGAGGTCATCGGCACGTTCGATATACGGGAGGAGCGGCAGGCCCTCGCCAGGGAGAAGGGCTTCGAGGCCTTCGAAAGCCGCGAGGCGCTGCTGAGCGACCCGCGTATCGAGCTGGTGGTGGTGGCCACCCCCAACGACGTGCACAAGGAGATCGTCATCGACGCGCTGCGCCACGGCAAGAACGTCATCTGCGAAAAGCCCGTGACCATGGCCTCCCGCGACCTGGAGGACATGATCGCCGTGGCGAACGAAACCGGCAAGTTCTTCACCGTGCACCAGAACCGGCGCTGGGACCCCGACTACCGCACGGCGAAGGAGGTCATCGAGAGCAATACCCTGGGGCGGGTGTTCAACGTCGAGAGCCGCGTGCACGGTTCCCGGGGGATACCGGGGGACTGGCGCAACCAGAAGGCCCACGGCGGCGGCATGCTCCTGGACTGGGGCATCCACATGCTGGACCAGATGCTCCAGCTGATGGGGGACAGGCGGCTGCTTTCGCTCTACGCCCAGCTGACCTTCATCACCAACGAGGAGTGCGACGACGGCTTCCGGGTCATCTGCAACTTCGAGGGCGGCACAAGCTATATGGTGGAGATTCTCACGAATAATTTCGTCAACCTGCCGCGCTGGTACATCAACGGCGAGAACGGCACCGCCGTCGTGGACGACTGGGACCGCCACGGCAAAATCGTCAAGGTGAGCGACTGGGAGAACCGCGAATGCGTGCCGATCCAGGCGGGGGTGGGCATCACCAAGACCATGGCCCCCCGCGACCAGAAGACCATCAAGAAATACAAGCTCCCCAAGCCCAAGAGCGACTGGATGGAGTATTACGACAACATCTATGACGTGATCCGGAACGGCGCGCCGTCGATTGTGACGCACGACCAGCAGCGGCGGCTCATCCGGCTGGTGGAGGCGATCATCGAAAGCGGCGAGACGGGCAAGGCGGTTGAGCTGGAGTAGGGCTTGCGATAAAAACAGAGGCGCGCAGGGGTGCGGCCTCTGTTTTTTGTTTTGGTAATCACGCTTCACCGGCCTGCCTATGCGACAGGAAGAATGAAGCATGAAGAATTCAGCATGCGCATACCTATGGACAGAATGGGGGTGCGGGGATGCGGCGGATCGGATTGCTCTGCATGGCGGCGGCTGTGCTTCTTTGCGCGTGCGGCAGGGAGGACTGGCGGAATCTGCGGCAGCTGTGCGAGTATTACAACGCGTTTGCCGCAAAGACGGAGCATTTGGCGCAGCTCGGGCCGGAGCAGTTCACGGCGCTGCGCGGCGACGACGGCGTGGCCTATCAGGCGTATATGGGGGAGGATATGCTGCTGCTGTGCGGCACGCTGCGCAATGGTCGGGTGCATACCGTGTCGCTCACCGGGCTGCCGGAGCAGGGGCAGGGGGCGTTCTTCGACGCCGCGCGCTGCCTGGCGCAGGCCTATACCGGGGCCGCGGCCGACCAGGCGGAGCGGTGGCTGCGCGGGCTGCGGGCAGGGGAGGCCGAAGTCCCGGGCGTGCTGGGGCTGGAGGAGGCGGGGTTCCGGTTCAGCTATGCCGCCAACGAGGCGGGCCGGTGGCTGCGGGTGAGCCAGCTGCGCTTTTTGCCGCCGGAGCCGGAGCTGGCGACGTTGAGGGAAGAGATTACTATGTAGGGGCGGCCTCCGGACGTCCCAATCAGAAAGCCTTATTTTCAAGGCCCAGGGACGTCCGGAGGCCGTCCCCTACAAATTGCGCTGACCTTAATCACCGGTTACTTAAGCATTCGGCATTAAGAATTAAGCATTAAGCATGGAGGAGCCTATGGACTGGCACAGCCTATCCGCCGCCGGGGCGGTGAACCGCCTGGAATCGGACGCGCAGGGGGGGCTTTCCGCCGAGGAGGCGCGGCGGCGCTTGCAGCGGGACGGCCCGAACACGATCGCCCGCGGAAGGCGGGGAAAGTGGATATTACGATTCTTGGCGCAGTTCAAGGATTTTATGGTGCTCACCCTGCTGGCCGCGGCGGCGGTTTCGGCGGCGTCGGCGCTCATCCACGGGAACGGGGACTACCTGGACTCCATCATCATCGCGGGGATCGTGGTGGTCAACGCCATTGTGGGCGTGATTCAGGAGGGGAAGGCCGAGCGGGCTTTGGAGGCCCTGCGCAAGCTTTCCGCGCCGGCGGCGACGGTGATACGCGGGGGGCGGAAAATACGCCTGCCGGTGGAGCAGGTGGTGCGGGGGGATATCCTGCTGCCGGAGGCGGGGGACCTGGTGCCCGCGGACGCGCGGCTGCTGGAATCCGCGCAGCTGAGCACCCAGGAGAGCGCCCTGACCGGCGAAAGCATGCCCTGCAAAAAGGACGCGCAGGCCGTCCTGCCTGGGGCGACGCCGCTGGGCGACCGGCGCAATATGCTGCTGAGCTCCACCACGGTGCTCACCGGGCACGGCAGGGCCGTGGTGACCGGGACGGGCATGCATACCGAAGTCGGGCGCATCGCGGGGATGCTCAGCCGGGAGAAAGCCCCGCAGACGCCGCTGCAGCAGCGGCTCGAAAAAGTCGGGCGGCAGCTGGGGATCGGGGCCATGGCGATCTCCGGGCTGATCTTTTTATTGGGTTTTTTGCAGCACGCGCCGCTGCTGGACAGCTTCATGCTGGCCATCAGCCTGGCGGTGGCGGCCATACCCGAGGGGCTGCCCGCGATGGTGACGGTGGTGCTGTCCATCGGGGTGCAGCGCATGGCGAAATCCAACGCCATCGTGCGGCGGCTGCCCGCCGTGGAAACCCTGGGCTGCGCCAGCGTGATCTGCTCGGACAAGACGGGGACGCTGACCCAGAACAAGATGACCGTGACGGAAATACAGGGGTCAGGCGGCAGGGATCAGGAGAAGCGCCTGCTGCAATTGGCCGCGCTGTGCTGCAACGCGGAGATCACCCCGAAGCGCTACGGGCGGGGCTCGAGCTATAGGGGGGACCCCACGGAGATCGCCATCGTGGAGGCCGCCGCGCACCGGCGCGTGGCTGTCATGCAGGACAGGAAGGAATTTACGCGCGTCAGGGAGAACCCGTTCGATTCCTCGCGGAAACGCATGAGCGTGATATGCAGGATGCCGGAAGGCTTGATGATGATCGCCAAGGGCGCGCCGGATATTTTGCTGGCCCGGTGCGATTTGGGGGAGAAAGAGAAAAGGGAGATACTCAGGCAGAATGAGGAGATGGCGGGGCGCGCCTTACGAGTCATCGCCGCGGCGTATAAGCCGGTGAAGGAATCGCAGGGGCAAAGCGAGGAGCACCTCAGCTTTTTGGGGCTCATCGGGATGAACGACCCCCCGCGCAGAGAGGCGAAGGCCGCCGTGAAGGTGTGCAGGCACGCGGGGATCATCCCCATCATGATCACCGGGGACCATGTTGCCACGGCGGTGGCTATCGCGAAGGAGATCGGGATCACCGACGGGAGCCACTGCGCCATGACCGGGCCCGAGCTGGACGGCATCGGCGACGAGACACTGAAGGAGCGGCTGACCCGCTGCCGGGTGTTCGCACGGGTGACGCCGGAGCATAAGATGCGCATCGTCAAGGCGCTGCGGGCGCAGGGGCATGTGGTGGCGATGACGGGGGACGGCGTGAACGACGCCCCGGCGCTCAAGGCGGCGGATATCGGCTGCGCCATGGGGAAAAGCGGCACGGAGGTGGCCAAGGGCGCGGCGGACATGATCCTCACCGACGACAATTTCGCCACCATCGTGCGGGCCGTGGAGGCCGGGCGCGGGATCTACGACAACATACGCAAGGCCGTGCATTTTCTCATCAGCAGCAATATCGGCGAGATCGTCGCGGTGTTTTTCGCCTCCATCATGCGCATGCCCGCGCCGCTGCTGCCGATTCAGCTGCTGTGGGTGAACGTGGTGACGGACTCGGCCCCCGCCATCGCCCTGGGGATGGAGAAGACCGACCCGAATATCATGCGCGGGCCGCCCAAGCCCGTGAACCAGAACTTTTTCTCTAGAACGCTGGCCTTACACATGGCATTGGAGGGGTCTCTCATGGGGGCGGTGACGCTGCTGGCCTTCGCGCTGGGGCGGCGGGTGCTGGGCTTCGGCGGGGACGATTTGGCGCTGGGGCGCACGATGGCCTTCACGGTGCTGAGCTTCGTGGAGGTGCTGCACGCCAACAACATCCGCTCCGAGCGCTCGCTGCTGCGCATCGGGCCGTTCTCCAACCGCCACATGGTATTCGCCAACCTGCTGTGCCTGGGGCTCCAGGCGGCGGTGGTGACGTTCCCGTTTTTGTGCGAAATCTTCGGCACGGTGCCCCTGGACGGCAGGCAGTGGCTGGCGGTGGGGGTGCTGGCGATGGTGCCCACGGCTTCGATGGAGCTGGAGAAGTTTGGGGTGTGGGCAAGGGGGAGGGGGCGAAAACAGAAAACCCAGAAAACCCGTGGAACTCAAGAAACTTTTCCTTGACAACCCCCGCCCCGTCTGTTATACTATTCAAGTTGCACTGTCGGTCAGAGGCGGTGCGGCGGCGTTGAGCGTGTATACGCTCCGCCAAAAAATCCTTGCTGCTGAAAACTTATGCAGCAGCCACAGCCCAGAAGGAGGAAAACACATGGCAAACAACTACGAGGCGATGGCCGTCTTTTCGCTGAAGGACGGCGAGGAAGCTGTCGCCGCGCTCAAGGAGCGCTTCCAGGCCCTCATTGAGCAAAACGGCGCCCTGTCCGAGATCAAGGAGTGGGGCCGCCGCCTGCTGAAGTACCCCATCAACAAGGAGACCGACGGCTACTACGTGCTGTACCTGTTCTCCGCGGCGCCCGAGTTCCCGGCGGAATTCCTGCGCGTGGCGGGCATCACCGACGGCGTGCTGCGTACCCTCGTCACCCGTCAGCCGGAATAGGGGGGCAGCAAATGTTTGTAACAGAACAAAACCTTCTCTTCACCGCAGCATGTGCCATTAGCAGGCGGGAGGTATCGAAATGCTGAACTCAGCCATCATCATGGGCCGCCTGACGGCGGAGCCCGAGCTCAAGAGCGCCGCCGGCACGACGGTGTGCTCGTTCACCGTGGCGGTGGACGGCCGCTCGAAGGACCAGCGCGGCGAGCGCCAGACCAACTTCATCCGCTGCGTGGCGTGGCGTGAGCGCGCCGAATTCCTGTCCCGCTACTTCCACAAGGGCTCCATGGTGGCCATCACCGGGTACATCCAGGTGCGCCAGTATGAGGACAAGAACGGCAACAAGCGCGAGGCCGTGGAGATTGTGGCGGACCGCATCGATTTCACCGGGGAGAAGAACCCCGGCAACGCCGGCGGCTTCAGGGACGACATCCCCCTGCCGCCCGCCCCGCCCGAGCGCCAGGGCCAGGCTATCCAGCCCGCGCCCGCGTATTCCACCGCCCAGCCCGCCGACTTCGACGAGATCGCCGGTGACGATGACCTTCCATTCTAGATTATTAAGGAGAACAATATTATGCCCTATGAAGCCAAGCCGCGCGACCGTGACGCCGCGGGCGAGGGCGACCGCCGCCCCCCCATGCGTAAACGCCGCAGGAAGGTCTGCTCGTTCTGCGTGGACCATATCGACTATATCGACTACAAGGACACCGTGCGGCTGAACAAGTATATCAGCGAGCGCGCGAAAATCCTGCCCCGCCGCATGACCGGCACCTGCGCCAAGCACCAGCGGATCCTCACCACGGCCATCAAGCGCGCCCGGCACGTGGCCCTGCTGCCGTATACCAGCGAATAAGTCCCGAGACCCAACTGAATACCGTTCTTCAGGGGTGGTGCAAGTCCACACCGGCGGTGAAGCAGTATAAACTGACAAGCCCGCCAGTCCTGTTAACAGGGCAGATTTGGTTGGAATCCAAAGCCGACGGTCAAAGTCCGGATGAAAGAAGAGCAACCGCGAATGTTTGCGTCATTGCGCCCCAAGGGAAATTCTCTTGGGGTATTTTTTGTGCTCCGCACCAGCCCCCAAGGGGGGCATCCTGACGGTTGCCGAAGGCAAATGTTTTTTCCGCGCTATAAATAATTTGTCTGTAGAGACGCACGGCAGTGCGTCTCCCGATAAAAAGACCGCATTTTACGCGGAGACGCACTGCCGTGCGTCTCTACATACAAGTCAACCAACAATTATTTTTTCAAAGGAGAACCATCATGAAAAAAACCTTCCCTCTGCGGGCCGTCGTCCTGTGCGCCATGCTGACCGCCGTGGCCAGCGCGCTGTTCCTCATCCAGTTCACCGTGCCGCTGGTGCCGTCCTTCCTCAAGATGGACGTCTCCGACCTGCCGGCGCTGGTGGCCTCCCTGGCCGTGGGGCCGTTCTGGGGCGTGCTGGTATGCCTGCTGAAGAACGTCGTGGGCCTGCTGCACTCCGGCACCATGGGCGTGGGCGAGATTTCAAACTTCATCATCAGCGCGGCGCTCACCTTGGTGGCAGGCTTTGTTTTTCGGAAAAACAAAAGCAAGGGCGGCGCGGTGCTGGCCTCGGCGCTGGGGGCCGTGGCTATGGCGGCCATCAGCCTGCCATCGAACCTTTTCCTGATCTACCCGCTGTATACGAAGGTCCTCGGGCTGCCCATCCCCGTGATTCTGGGCTGGTATCAGGCCGTGCTGCCCAGCGTGGATTCCCTGTGGGAGGCGCTGCTGATCTTCAATGTGCCGTTCACCTTCGTCAAGGGGCTGCTGTGCGCCGCTCTGATGGCGCTGGTGTATCTGCCGCTGCGCCCGGTGATGGAGAAGTTTTTGAAAAGCAAGTGATTCCCCCTTGCCTTTTCCCTTTACATCATGTATAATGGTTGCAAAGAAAACAACAGGGAGGTTTATCCGCTTTGAAGAAAAAATATTTCGTCTGCCTGCTGGCAGCCCTGGTGCTGCTGGTCGCCCTGGCGGTGCCCGCGCTGGCCGAGCCCGAAGAAGCCGTGACCGCCGCCGAGCAGCTCACCGCAACCGCCGAGGAGCAGACCGTCGCGCCCGGCGATTCCACAGAGCCGGGGCTGGAGGAGGACCCGACCGAAGCGCCCGTCCTGATTTTCGCCACCGTGCCGGAGACCACCGCCGGCATCGTGCCCATCGACGGGGAAGTCCCGGCGGCGGGGCAGGAGGGCCTGCTGTCGCAGCGCAATCTCACATTTTACGCGCTGGGCCTGGGCGGCCTGGCACTGCTGCTGAGCGTCATCGCCCTGGCGCGCACGCGCAAAAAGACCGCGCCCAACGCCACCGGGAACTATCAGAAATACTTCTAACCCCACCCCGAACGAAACGCACGGGCGGTTGCCGATCAACCGCCCGTGCGTTTTTATCGCCGGCAACTTCGCAGGCGGCCGATTCCCATCAGCCGCCTGCAATCGCTTTTTGCACGGGCCGCTGTGGGCAGCGACCCCTACTACCTTACGCCGCCTGCTTTTCCGCTTCAACCGCCGCGGGCTTAAGTTTGTTCTTCGTCAGCACGTTGACCAGGAAGCACATCGCCATCGAGCAACACGTGGCGATCACCATGAACTGCGGGCTCTGCCCCATCAGCTTCGTCACCATGGCCGGTACCAGCGTGGGATCGGCGTAGAATATCGGCATGGAGATCACCTTGCAGACAGCCGGCACCAGGGCCACGGAAAGGCCGGAGAGGATGCCGGCCCAGGCGCCGGCCTTGTTGGCCTTTTTGTAATAGAGCGAGAACACGTATGGCGCCATGAACGAGCCGGAAATCGCGCCCCAGGAATACCCCATCATGTCGAGGATGGGGGATTTCTCGGCGTTGGCCACGAAGAAGGACATCGCCGCGAAAGCCAGGCACAGCAGCTTGATGCCCATGCTGAGTTTCTTATCCGGGATATTGGGCTTCAGGGTGCCGATGAAGTCCTTCACCAGGGTGGAGCAAGCCGTGAGGATGATGGCGCTTAAGGTCGTCACGGAGGCGGCCATCAGCAGCACGAACACGACGCCCATCAGTATGGCGGGAATCTCCGCCTTGACCAGCATCATGGGCACGATGAAATCCTTGAATTTTGCGCCTCTGTCCGCCTGCAGGGCGGCGAATTCCTCCGAGGTGAAGAACTTGTGGCACAGGGAGCCGATGAAGTAGCCGCCGCCCGCGATGAGCGTGCAGAAAATGGTGGAAATCCAGATGCCGCGCTTGGCCTGGTCGTTGTCTTTGATGCCGAAGTATTTCTGCACCATGTGGGGCAGGCCCCAGGTTCCAAAGCTGGTCATGAAGATCAGGGAGATCAGGCCCCACCAGCCCGTGCTGTTCCGCGGCGTCAGGCCCAACTGCGTATGTATCTTCGCGTAATCCGCAATGCCCGCAAACCCGCCTACATTCTTGGCGAATACGATGTACCCGATGAGCAGCGCCACGCCCACCATCATGATGAGGCCCTGCACGAAGTCCGCCCGGGCCTGCACCAGGTAGCCGCCGAAGAACAGCAGGAAGCCCGCCAGAGCCGCGATGAGGACCATGAACATCGTGGGCGGGATGCCCAGCAACACCTCGGCGATGTTCCCCAGGCCCATGTAGACGGAGGCCGAGTAGGGGATGAGGAAGATGAAGATCACGATGCAGGAGAACAGCTTCATCGCCCTGCTGCCATAAAACTTTTCAAAGAGCTCCGGCATGGTGTGCAGCCCCAGCCGCGCCGATATCTCCCTGGTGCGCCGGGCCAGGAACAGCCAGGCCAGCATCGCGCCGAAGGCCGCGTTGCCCAGGCCCACCAGTACGCCCCACAGGCCGAAGCCGTAGCCCGTGGTGCCCGCGTAGCCTACGAACATCACGGCGGAAAAGTAGGCCGTGCCGTAGCTGAGAGCCGAAAGCCAGGCCCCCATTTTACGCCCGCCCACGGTGATATCCGCCACGCTCTTGCTGCTGCGCCCGGTAACGATGCCGATGGCCACCAGCCCCGCGACGTAAATGCCGATTGTGATCCAAGTTTCCGTCATAAGCCAAGCATCCCCTTTTCGTTTTTTTGTTTCACCCCCCCCGGCCCTACGGGCCACCCCCTCTCTCATGCGAAGGGGGCAAAGAGGAATGAAAAAAGAAGGAGCACTTTAGCACTTGAAAGCGTTAAAGTGCTCACATATGTATTATACCACTTTTTCAGGGGGATGTCAAGAGTTTTTTTACTTGACTTACCCCAGGAGCTCGCGGCAAATCCAAAACCGCCCGGTACATGCTGTTAATGTATCGGGCGGTTTTTGTTCAGGATTGCTATTTTCCAGCCACGGCGTCTTTGAGCGCCTTGCCGGCCTTGAATGCCGGGTGGCCGGGGAGATCACTTCCTCGCCGGTCTGGGGATTGCGGGCCTTCTTCTCGGCGCGCTGGCGCACCTCGAAGGATCCGAAACCCACGAACTGTATCTTTTCGCCGGCGACCAGCGCATCGGTCAGCGCCACCGGCGCCTGCTTCACTTTCTTCCCAATGGTCTTTCGCTCCAGCGCGCAGCGGCAATGCTGAAGGCCTATAAACTGCTGCTTCATAGCGGCGGCGTATAAGCATTAAGCGTTCATCTGCTCCCCCATTGTAAACCCGCTCACCCGTTCCACCCGCATCACCGGATACCCCGCCGCGCGCAGCTCGTTGCTCAGCAGCCCCGATTTGCTTAAGGGGAACCACGCCAGCCCTGCCTCCTTGAGCACCGGCAGCGCCTCTGTCCTGAAGCTCTTCGCCCCCTCGTCGAACAGCAGAAGCACGGGGCTTTCCGGCAGGGGCGCTTCCCTGCGCAGCGCGGCCACCAGCTCCGATTCGGAAAGCGCCGTATAGCCGTTTTCGGCCAACCAGGCCAGGTCCTTTTTGAATTCTTCGAAAGAAATGTCCGTCGGCCTGCCGCCGCTTATGTTCCGATAGATCACCACCGGCAGCGGGCGCCCCCGGAAGGTATAGGGCGTGCTGACGGACACGCTCCTGGTGCCGACGCTCACCAGCGCCGTGAGCAGCAGCAGCGCGCAGGCGCAGAAAAACCGCGCCGCCCTCGTGAAACGGATCACCATGCCTCCAACTCCCCCATCACATTATCGCCTATCATAGCTATGCGGGGGCGCGCCGCGCTATGAGTACCCGCCGCGGGGACGGCAATTTGCGTGCCTTAGCGGCGCAATACGAGTTGTCGCCCTCACTAAAAAATTCATCAATTTTTCATTGCATTGCCTCGCATTATCTAGTATAATAAAAAAAATGCGAAAATGGAGGTGTCCCGCTTGGATGAACTTGAGCGCGAGGAAATAGCGGCGGAGCCGTTGGAAACGGCGGATGTGCCATTGGAAGAGGAAGTACCCGAAGAAGAAGTCCCGGAAGAAGAGCAGGCCCCGGAAGAGGAAGAGCAAGCCCCCGAGGAAGAACAGGCAGTGCCTGAAGAAAAACCCGAAAAGCCCATCAAGGGGCCGCGCTTCTGGGCCTGGCTGATCGCCGTGCCCATGATGCTCCTCGCCCTGGGGCTGTCGATCCCCGCCATGTGGAACCTGATGCTCACCGTCCCGGCCCTCACGGGGTTGGCCAGCGAGGCGGGCAGGAACTACGAAAGCGCCTCGGAGGCCTACGATTTCCTCTACAACACGGATCTCACCGCCCAGGGCTTCGGCCTTTCGGGCCTTTCCGGCGGGACCTTCTACTTCGAGCGGCAGTTCGCCCTCATGGGCAAGACGGACGGCCCCGTCGCCATCGCCAGCAACCAGGAGATCCCGCGCATGTCGGAGTACTTCGGCGAGCGCGTGCCGCGCAGCCTGCGCAAGCTCTCGGCCAAATGCGAGGTGCTCTACGGCATCCTGGACGGCTTTTACGAGCAGATGAACCAATCGGCGCAGCCCGCCGAGGGGCAGAGCCAGGCACAGTGGCAGCTGGCCGGCCTGGAGGCCGCCCGCGCCCTGGACAAGGACGCCAAGGCCCATGCCCTGTACTACAAGTGCCTCGCCCTGTACATCGGCGCGCAGGACGGGGACCTGCGGAAGGACAACCTGAAGCTTATCAAAGAGCTGCGGGCGGACCCCGCCGCCGAGCCCTGGATGTACGAGGAACCGGCGCTCCTCATCGCCCGGGCGCAGGAGGATTACGGCACCCTCCTTTCCCTGAGCGATGCGCGCCTGAAGCGCAACCGCCAGGACTACACGGCCATGCAGGTCAGGGTGAAGGCCCTGTTCCTGGGCGGCAGCGCGGATAAGGCCCTGGCCGCGGCGGACCGCTACGGCAAGCGCGGCGCGGTGAAGGACAGCATGCAGCTGGCCAAGGCGGAGATTTTCTACCGCCAGGGCGACTACGACAAGGCCCTCGCGCTGTGCGACGCCATCCTGGACAAGGCCGACTTCGATACGCCCGCAGCCGATTCGGCGCAGGCGGCGGCGCAGCGCGCGGCCATGGAGGCCGCCGGCGTCAAGGGGGTCGTGCTGCTGCTGCAGGGCAAGCCGGAGGAGGCCGCCAAGCTGCTCAAATACACCTGGGACGCCGCCGAGGCGAATTCCGCCACCCCCAGCCTGAACTACGTCTACACCCTGCTGGCGGCCTACGCCGCGGGCGGCGACCTGGAGGGCGAGGAGGCGCAGAACACCGTTATGATGCTCACGTACAGCGGCTACAGCGTTCCGCAGGCCGTCACGGACCTGGCGGCGGGCGAAACCACCGCCGAGAAAATTTTCACCGAAGGCTGGGGAGGGCTTGACGCATGAACACACTCTATCTGATCACGAAGGTTCTCACCTATCCCGGCGCGTTCATGAAGGGCTTCTGGGAGCACGTGACCTGCCGCGTGCTCAAGCTGCGGGTGACCGACCGCGGCTACCTGCGCGCCAACGAGGGCTGCGGCCACGCCGCCCACACCCCCGCCATGACGCCCGCGCGCGCGTTCCTGTTCAGCTGGCTGCCTTACCTCGCCCAGCGCGCCCTGGGCTGGATTTTCGTGGGCGTCTCCGCGCCGCCGCTGCTGCTGTTCGGCTCGCCCGGCCAGATGGCGGACCCCTCGCGGCGCGTCGTCGTGGTCCTGGAGTTCATCGCCCTGTTCGTGGGGCTCAGCCTCCTGTGCAACTCCTTCCCCCAGTGGGAGGACGCCAAGCGCCACTGGCGGCTGTTCTACGGCGGCCCCTCCCCGGAGGAGGAGCAGGCCATGGCCGCCTACTCCGAGGCCCTGCCGGAAGCCTTTGACGCCGAGGAAACAGCAGA
>JGI24696J40584_12961345_pt1 | contig 13897 bp, 12 predicted proteins | sample TergutCo191P4_FD_40584 | JGI IMG/M metagenome (IMG submission 40584)
CCCGCCGTTATGTCTTTTTCGTATTATCGCTGGTGTTACTGTTGATTTTCGGCATCAACCATTTGTATTTGGTTATTGTGCTTTATATTGTTATGTCGCTGGTTATTGCGCTTTATTTCCAAATATCATCTTCCTCTTTTTTGGGTTCTTGCAATTTCTCTTTTTGCAAAATGGCTTCAAATTTTTGTTCAAAATCCTCATCGGGTGTGGGAGCCGGCACGAGCAAAAGTTCGCCGCTGCGGTCTATCAGGAAATAGGTTGGGATATTGATAATCTGATATTTGGTAATCAAATTTTGGTCGGCATTCCAATAAAGATTGATGTTTTTTGAAGTGGTATTTTTGGGGTTCAAACTTTTCAAAAAAAGACTCATATCGCTACGCGAATAATCTGTAAAAATATTCACCACATAAAGGTCTTTTTCGTAAGTTTCGCCATAGCGTTCCAAAATACCGAAATCTTTTTTAGAAAGGGCAATGCGCGTATTTGCAAAGTTCAAATACACATATTTTCCTTTAAAATCAGAAAGTTGATAAGTTTTTCCTTTTTCATCTTGCAATTTAAAATTATACGCTTCTGTTTTGGGCGCAAGGGATTTTAGGTAACTAAGAACATTTTCCCAAATAATGTGGTTTTCATAAACAGAAAAATCAGCCTGCCATTTGCTCATTATCTTTAAAATATAAGGCGCATTTCGTTGATCGGAAAAATAAGCGTCGTACAAGCCTTTGAGAATGATTAATTCACGAAAATTCGACTCAATTAGCCCAAAACGTTCTTTTAAATAAGTGGACAATGCCTCATAATCGCCTGCATAAATGGCTTCGTCCATTGCAATTTGCTCGGGGCTGCGTGTGCCGAAAGTATCAAAAAAACCATTAAACAGCGTATTAAATGCTTCCCAAAAAGCGATATTTCCATACGAAACCGGCAGTTTTGCGAAATACGAAATCGCCAGCGCCGGCGAAAGCACTTCATTCATATTCATCATCAGCACATATTTGTATTGGCGATAGAGACGGAAAAAATTGTTGTCGTCGTTCGCAAATATGCTTTCAATATTTTCAATTTCGGCTCTGATGGAATCTATTTTCCCCGAATAAAGCGAACATTTTACATAAGAGTAGTCGTAAACCTTGTCGAAATGAGCAATTTGGAGGTTAATATCCGTACTGTCCACATCTCTGACCGTCAATGCAATTTTTTGAGGTTTGAAGTAGGGATTAAATTTCTGTGCTTCGGTAAGCGGTTTGTTGGGTGGCAGGTTGATAAGGTAACTTTTCGATGGCTCAATGAAAAAAATGGCGCGGTAAGCGCCCAAATCAAAGAAACAAGTCGTAGCGGCGGGTAACTCGAAACTAAATTCAAAATCGCCCAAACTATCTACTACCTGCGTATCCAAAATCTTTTCGGTAAAAATAATTTCGTCAAGATAGACTTTCAGTGTCAGCGTTTCGTCAATATAATCGCCCGCATTTCCGTAGATAATTACCGCATTTGCAACGCTCGGCAACAAAAATAAGGCGATAATAGGTATAAATTTTTTTTTCACAAACTGTAACTTCATAACTTTCAACTCCTATCTTTTATCTTTTAATAATCAATTTCGTAGCAAAAACAAATGCAGCAATCACCGTCAAAAAATACACCACATCGCGGGTATCAATCACTCCTCTGCTCATTGCGTCGTAGTGTTGGCGAATGCCGAAAGCCGTTATAAACATCTCGTTGCTGCCTGAAACGGTAAGTGATGCAAGCAGGTCAAATCCGTAGTAAAACAGAAAACACAACACTGCCGAGAGAATAAACGAAACAATCTGATTGTCGGTAATGGCAGACGAAAAAACGCCGATAGCCACATAAACCGCCGCAAGAAAAAACAATCCGATATACGAACCGAAAATGCCGCCGGTATCAACATTGCCAACAGGTTGCGCCAAAAAATACACGGCAACAAAATACAGCAAAGTCGGCAACAGCGAAAACAGCACCAGCAACACCGAAGCCGAATATTTTGCCAAAATAATTTTCAATCCCGAAACCGGTCGCGTATAAACCAATTCAATTGTTCCGCTCTTTTTTTCTTCGGAAAAACTGCGCATCGTAACCGCCGGTACAAGAAACAAATACAACCACGGCGCAAGCACAAAAAGTCCGTCCATTTGCGCGTAGCCCGATTCTATAATATTGTACTCTCCGGGAAACGTCCACAAAAAAAGACCCGTTACCAACAAAAATATCCCAATGACGATATATCCGGTGGCAGAACTAAAAAAATAAAGAAACTCCTTTTTTAATAATACAAACATAGAATTTTTTCGTATTTTTGCGATGCAAAAGTAATGCTTTTTTTTGAGAAAACAATCACACTAAATGAGATGAGATATATTACAATATTTTTTTTGTTTTTGTTATTTTGTGCCGAAATATCGGGACAATACCGCTACGACCCTATTCGCGGCAGTTCTGTCAAAGCGAAAAACTCCTATCTTGGCGAACTTTTTCCCTTTGGCTATCGTGGTCAAAATACGGCGGTAAAATACAAATTCCAGTACATTCAAGGTGTAATATTGCCGCACAGCGACCGCGTAAAACCGCTGGTGGACGATTATGTGCGCGGCGGTGAATTTGCCGTAGAATTTCCGCGCTACGGCGGCGAAGACTGGTATTTTTACTACAATTTTCCCACAACGGCGTGGGGTTTGCTCTTTCTCGACTTGGGAAATACCGACAAACTCGGCTATGTAGCAGCATTTTATCCTTATATAAATTTGCCTTTGTTGCATTTTCAGCGTTTTTCGTTCAATATTAAAATGGGCGCAGGATTGGCATACATTACGGAAAAATACGATCCGAAAAAACCGGACGATTTTGCGGAAAATAATTTTGCCATCGGTTCGCATTTGAATGGATTTTTAGCCTTGGGCGCAAACTTAGAGTGTCTTGTGCTGAAAAAAGCAGGCATCAGCCTCACGGCAGACGGTGCGCTCAACCATTTTTCAAACGGCAGTGTGCAAAAACCAAACGCAGGGCTGAATATTTTTAATGTATCTGCGGGAGTGAAATATACCCCCCATTTGGCGCCTTCTTTTATGCGATATAAAAGCCCAAAAAAGAAAAAAGATTGGGAATTTGACTTTTCACTTGCCGGTGGAGCAAACCAGCAAAATGTTACTGACCCGCGAAAATACCTGAATATGTCGCTGATGGCGGGCGGTTATTGCCCGTTGACAAAGCGCTATCGTCTTGGTGTCAATATTGATGTTTTTTACAATAACGCATTTTTTGCCGAGCGAAAACTTCCCGAATATTATGCGGGCGAAAATGAAAAAATCCGTGCCGGATTTTCGTTGGCTAATCAATTGATGTTCGGCGATTTAACTGTTGGGCTTCACGCAGGTGTATATGTTTTTAACCGCATTTCTCACGATGGATTCAGTTATTTTAAACTGGCGGCAAAATATCGCGTTTATGACCGTATTTTTGTAATGGCGGCGGTAAAAACTCATCGGGAAGTGGCGGAATTTTGCGAATTGGGAGTTGGTTACACACTTGCAAGCCGTGAAAAAACGCCATATTCGTGGCTGCCCGAAAAAGAAAAAAAACAAAACGCGGAAAAACCACCGCTCAAATATCGAATAAAAAATATGTTTAAACGAAAAAATAAGAAACGATGAATAAAAAAATAATTTTAATCGTGATAGCCGTTTTACTCTTGTCGGCAGCCGCATTTTGGGGCTACTTGAAACTTCGCGAGAATACTTTGTCCGACAAAACGAACTTATACACAGCCATTTCGTCGCGGGCGACATTCATTCTCGAAACCAAAAATTTAAAAGATTTTTCGGAAACATTATCAGAAGAAAAAGATGTTTGGCAATTAATAACAACAGTTGATATTTTTTCCGGTATTGCTGATTTTGTCAATAAAATCAATCAATTATCGGAAAACAACGAGTTGCAACAAATTTTTTCTAAACGCGAATTTCTTGTTTTGTATAACAAAATAAGCGATAATCCACTGTTGATGAACGGAATACTACTCGGGAAAATCACGTCGAAAGAAGCAAAAGAAAGTACAAAATATATTGGCAAATTGTTTGACTGTGTAAAAACCGGTGAAATAAATTACCGTACGGAAAAAATCACTGTTTTTTGCGATAGCATCGGCACACCGCGTTTTTATACATTATATAAAGACGGCATTTTTATTGCTGCTGCGCAAGCGGACGAAATGAAGAAAACCATTGATTTGCTCGAAGATAGAGCCGCCAATTTGTGCAACGACTTTAATTTCAACACCGTGCGAGCCACTGCAGGTAAAAATGCGCTGGCAACAATTTTTGTCAATGCAAAATTGTTGGCGCCCATTTTTGCCGAAAATATCAAAGACGATTTTCCTGCGCTCAAAGCCAAAATTGCTGCTTTCCCCGAGTGGATCGGGCTGGACATCAGCCTCGAAAATGGACAGTTGCTCGCCAATGGCTATTCGAATAATGCCGATGGATTTATTTATGCGTCTGAGAATCAGGCTGCCGCAGAAAATAATATTTGTTCGGATTTGCCCGAGAATACTTGTTTTTTCTTATATCAAAATATCGGCGATTTTGCAGATTTTAAGGCAAAACAATTCAATTCGCCAACGTTCAGAAGCGAACAGTTTTTCAAAGATTTCTTTGATGGCGAGATGGTTTCGGGTTTTGCCGTTGTAGATAAAAAACCGCTTCATCAAACTAATTTTACAATGTTTTCCATAAAAGACTCAACTTTGGTTGCAGAACGTTTGGAAAATGCAGGAAAAAAATCAGTACATTTTCCTTACTATATTCTAAGAGGTGATTCGGCAAAATACGCTGAAGTTTGTTCTTTCACTATATATATTTACGAATTACCGCGCCGATATGGACTAACTGCTGTTTTTGACGACAACGCTACTGCGTTGAAAGACTTAGAATTTGCTACCGTTATCGGTCGTTATGTGTTGGTTGCCGACAATGTTGATTTTCTCATCGAACTTGTACGCAAAATCATATCGGGGCAAACATTGGCAACTGATGCGTTATTCAGCACTGCCAAAGAAAATTGCAGTAGCAATTTGGCGGTGTTTTATTATGCCAATTTTCCTGTTTTGCTGAAATATGCAGACGAAATTTTTGAAAATTCTTTTGCCGAAAAAATCATAAAAAATCAAGATAAACTTTCTGATATACAAAGCATTGGCTGGCAAATGCAAAACGAACGCAGAATGATTTATCATAACATTTTTTTGCATTATAACAAAACAACTTCTGTCAATTTACCTGCAGAAAATCCGCCTGTGGAAGAAACTCCAAAAGAAAATCCCCAAACAAAATTGCTGTGGAAAACAACGCTTTCCGAAAAATCCGCTCCAACGGCAGTAATAGTGCACAATAAAGCAACCGGCGCAGATGAAATTCTTATTCAAGATACGAAAAATAATTTGCATTTCTACGACCACAACGGCAAGTTACAATGGTCTGTTGCGCTCGAAAGTCCAATTTTGGGCAACGAAATTAACCAAATTGATTATTATAAAAACAACAAATATCAATTTCTTTTCAATACTGCCAAAAAGTTGTATATTATTGATAGAAAAGGACATAATATCGGAAAATATCCGCTTGATTTGCCTTCGGAAGCAAGTGCGCCGCTCGCCGTTTTCGACTACGAAAACACGAAAGAGTACCGCATTTTCATTCCCGCGCAGGATAAGAAAATTTATCTTTACAAAAAAGAAGGAACGCGTCCGTCCGATTGGCAATTCGAGAAAACAGAAAACGTGGCAAAACTGCCTGTACAGTACATTTCGACAAGCAACAAAGATTATTTGTGTGTGAATGACGGCACGCGGGCGTATATTTTGAATCGTCGCGGCGAAGAGCGCATCAAACTAAAAACGGATTTCAACATCGCGCCGGACAGTAAATTTTACCTGCGTAAAACCGCCGAAGGCTCGTTTTTCTTTGTGTTCGACAAACAGGGATATGTCAAACGTATTGACACAGAAGGAAATGTGAAATCATATCCGTCCGATTCGCCCGAAGTGGCGGCGCTCAAATTGGAAAAAACGAATGAAAAACCACAAAACCTGCCAAACGAATCGGCTTTGTATATGGGGCAACTTAAACCGCTGACCAACAGTTGCGTTCTCACATTCAACAACGGCGAATTGTTTTGTTACGAATTAAAATAAACAAAATGATGACGAATCATATATATGAACTTCCTTTTAAAGTGCGCGACTATGAGTGTGATTTACAGGGGATTGTGAATAATGCCAACTATCAGCATTATTTGGAGCATACGCGCCACGAATTTATTCTTACCGAAGGCATTGCTTTTGCCGATTTGCACGCGCAGGGCATCGATACGGTTGTTGCGCGTATCGACATCGCTTTTAAAATGCCTCTCAAAAGCGGCGACGAATTTGTCTGCCGCTTGAATCTGAAAAAAGAGGGCGTGAAATATGTCTTTTATCAAGAAATTTACCGATTGCCGGATAATGTGCTTTGTATCAAGGCAAAAGTGGATACGGTGGTGCTCATCAGCGGAAAACTGACTGCGAAATGCGAGGTTTTGGATGCGGCTTTTGAGAAATATTTTTAGGGTTCTTGTTTACTATTATTTCTTGGTGTTTTCAATTTGTTGCATCATTTTTTCAAAATCGCCGATGTAGTTTTTATCTTGGATAACACGAAATTCGGCATATTCAGACAATGCCTTTTCGTCTGCCTGCTCTTTGCTTTTCGTTCCAAAACCTTTGAGAACAGGTAAGTTATTCAGTTTTAAATAGCCGTTCATAAACTCAATCCATTGTTGCATAGTGGTTGGTAAATGCTGTTCGGCGCGAAGTTCTGCCATATCCAAAAATGCAGAAACGACCAAAGCAAGCCGTTTGAGTTCGTTTTCTGCCAAATAATTTTTTGCAACGGTAACATCTGTTCTTAAAATTTTACCGTCCGGAGCATATTTCCAAGTGGTTAAGCCCATATTTTCTTTGGTTTTATCTGCGCGGTCGTATATAATTTCGGCTGCCGTACCACCTGCAATGGCAAAATGCAGTTGATTTTGAATGAAAGCAAAAAAATGCCGTGCTATCTCTGTATTTTTGTCATAATCTGAAGAAAGAGCAAATATATCGGTAATTTTTAAATAAATACGGCGTTCCGAGAGGCGAATTTCGCGTATGCGCTCAAGCATTTCACGAAAATAGGATTCGTCAAATTTATTGCCGTTTTTAAAACGGCTGTCGTTGATTACAAAGCCTTTTTGAATGTATTCGTGCAAAATGCGTGTGGCAAATTTGCGAAATTGTGTTGCTTTATAGGAATTTACGCGGTAACCAACCGAAATGACAAGGTCGAGATTGTAAAAATCAATATCGCGTTCCACCTGCCTATTGCCTTCAATTTGAACTCGCCGAATTTTTCGGCGAGTTGGATTTTCTTCTAATTCACCTGATTTATAGATATTTATGATATGATTACTGATAGTGCGTGGGTCAATTTCAAAGAGTTTTCCCATCGTTTCGCGGCTCAACCACATATTATCATCAGCAAAATACACTTCCACTTCGGTTTCGCCTTTTTCGTTGGTGTAAAAAGCCAAACCGACACGCTCGGGGATTTCCTTTGCGAAGTTTTTTCGCCACTCAACAAGTTGATTGTCTATGGTTTGTGGTAGGTTATTTTCCGGTTTCTTTGTCATTATTTTAATTTTCTTCTTTATTTAATGATAAAAACTTCGTTCCGAACAATTAATTTAAAAATAAAATCTTGTCGTTCTATTTGTTTTTTGCTTAATTCCATTTGATGATTGTACCAAAAATATTTTCCTGCAAAGGTATTAAAAATTTTTGCACATAAAAAACTATCTTTGCAGTCACAAAAACACACAACATTTTAAGCCATATTAATGATGAAAAAACTTTTTATTTTCCTGTGTATTTTACCGTTCTTTATCTCTTGCAAACGCGGAAATACGAACGTTGAGATTGAGCTGGTATGCAACAAAGGCAATGCCGTTTATTATTGGAAAACAACATTTAAACTGTCGGACGAAGAGCGTCAATTTTTGTCCGAACATCAAATACAACGCATTTACTTGCGTTATTTTGATGTTTGCCGCGACCCCGATTTTTGGGAGGCAATTCCTGTGCCGGAAGCAACGCTTATTTTCTTGGATACAATTCCAAAAGACCTTGAAATTGTGCCTACGGTATTCATAGACAATAACTTGTTTAAAGATGCAAATATGTCGCAATGCGCCGAATTGCTTGTAAACCGTATCCGGACAATGACTGCGACAAACGATGTTCCCAATGTGCGTGAAGTGCAGTTGGATTGCGATTGGACACAAACAACAGAAACAGCCTATTTCGATTTTCTGAAACAAGTTCGCACGTTGTTGGAAAAAGATTCCATAATCCTTTCGGCAACCATTCGTTTGCACCAACTCCGGATGCAAGCGCCGCCAATAGAACGCGGTGTGTTGATGTGCTACAACACCGGTGGTGTGCGCAATCCGAAAACCGACAATTCTATTTTGGCTGCCGATGATGTTGCGCTTTATGCTAAAAGTTTACAAAAATATCCTCTGTCGTTGGATATTGCTTATCCGACTTTTTCGTGGGCGGTTTGGTTTAGCGGCAACGAATTTAAAGCCTTGTTGCGAAAAGTAAATCCCGAAAATGAAAATTTATTCAAAAAAGATGTTAATCGTTATGCGGTAAAAGAAGGTTTTTATCAAGAGGGAAATTACCTTTATAGAGGCGATGAAATCCGTATTGAAACTTCCGAATTCAGCGAAATAATGCAGGCAAAAAAACTGTTGGAAAGCCAAATGAAAAACTATTCGATTATACTTTATCATTTGGACAGTAATAACTTATCAAAATATACCAAAGATGAAATTACTCAAATGTACGCTCGTTAGTTTCGCGTTGTTTGTCGGTTCTTTGACGTATGCTTGTTGGTCGCCGACTTTTACGCCCGGCGAATACTATGTATTTTATTCTTATCCGATTGAATATATGAATAAATATTATTCAAAAATACAGTCAAAACCCGATGGAAATATTAAAGAATGGCGGCAACTGACCGGAAATCAAGCCTCTTTGAAAGATATAGATACTGTTGTTTATCATTATTCTCTTGCCGATTTGGAAAATATTCTTTTGAAAAAAAACGATAAAAATTCTTTTGCAAAATATCTCTATAAGAAGAAAGATACGGAAATTGTGAATTATCTTTTGCTCGCCAAGCGTTGCGAAATGGCTCGTGCCAAGCGTAACGACAAATGGTGGTATCCAACAAAAGAAGATTTGAAAAATGTTGATTTACAAGAAATAGTGCAAGAAGCGTTGGCATACAAAGGCTCGCGACTGAAAAACCGCTATTTGTTGCAAGCCGTACGAGCAGCATATACGATGAAAGAACACGATTTGTGTCTCAATTTGTGGGAAAAACAAATCAAAAATATGCCAAATTCTGCTGTCAAAACGATGTGTCAAGGTTACATCGGCGGTATTTATTTTCAACGCGGCGATTACGAAAAAGCCATACAATTTTACAAAGATGGAAATGACCAAGATTCTTTTTGGTGGTGCGCCGAAAATATGACGAAAGAAAATACTGATTTAGAGCGCATTAAAATTCTGTATAAATATCAGCCTTCTTCGGAAGAATTGGCTGTGATGATACAAGGTATTTGCCGCGACGCAGAATTAAGAGCCAACAGTAAAATATTTGACAATAATACTTCTAATAACAAAGATGATGACGATTGGTATTACGATTATTCCGGCAACTACAACTCGTTCCGGAAAAATAGAAAACGATATATCGGTTTACGCGACTTTGCTTTGCAAGTGGCAGCGGAAAAACGCAGCAATAATCCTGCTATGTGGCAATACGCCGCTGCTTTCCTCACATTGTTAGATGGCAAAACTGCGCTTGCGACTCAATATGCCGATAAAGCCGCCGAATTGGACGGAACGCCTTTTATCAAAGAAAAAATCAAAGCTTTGCAAATAATGCTTTATGCTTACGCAGCAAAAAACTACGACGCGAATTTCGAAGCGCAGATTTTTCCGCAACTGCAATGGTTAGATAGTCTGATAGTGATAGATATTAATGTAAAAAATAGAGGCGAATGGTACGACGAAGGAAATTATTGGAGTTGGCGAGATAATACGAAAAGTATTAAGGAAACGTATGAAGATTGGCGTACGAAAGCCAATTATAGTCAATACTATCCTAACGATATGATGCGAAAAATCGTTCTTTCTGTAATATTGCCAAAATATAAGCAGCAAAAAGATTATACAAAAGCCTTATTGTTGGCAGGAATGGCAAGCGAGCGAATGCGCTCATTGGTCAATTTCAAGCATATTGACAAAGGAAAAAAATGGGAATGGAACACAGATTACAGCACCGATATTTTTAATTATATAAATGAATTTCCCGTAGAAAATGTAATTGAATATCAGCAACTTTTGCAATCGGGCGGGCGCGATGAATATGAACGGTTTTTGATTTCAAAATGTTATAAAAATGATGATTATTTGAACGAATTGATAGGTACAAAATATCTGCGTTTGGAGAAATTTGAAGAAGCAATTCCGTATCTTTCAAAAGTTTCCGATACATACATAAAAAGTATGAATGTTTATTGCTATTTTCGCCTTGACCCATTTCGTGAAGTGTATGAAAGAAAAATACAAAAACCTTATCCTGCGTATAAGTTGAATTTTGCCAAAAAGATGTTGAAATTACAGCAACAAATGCAAACCGAGCAAAACAAAGAAAAAAACGCGCTGGCAACGTTGCAATATGCCGTTGCTTTAGAACGTTCGGTTTCTTGGGGCGAATCGTGGGCTTTGACAACTTATTATATGGGAAGCGGTTATGACAATTATGACAACGCCTCTAATACTTGGGAAGAACCCTTGCTGAAACGCAGCGAAAAATTGATTACACAAGCAGGAAAAACGATGAAAAACTCTAAAAATACTGCGATTCGCGCAAAATATGATTGGTATGAAAATGTTTCGTATTCATACAAGTGGAATGAAAATGAAACATACAAAAAGTTTATCGAAGAATATAGAAAAAAAGATATTTTTCAACAGTATTTGTCGGAATGCGATTATTTGGATTTATATTATTCGGATTCGTATATTCCGCAGTATATGAGTAAAAAATGGGCATATAATTGAAAAAACTTGATTTAAAAACAAAATAACCTAAGTAACAAAATGAACGAATTTCTCGAAAAAGAAGAAAAAATAGTGTTGATGCTCAAAACGGTTTTCGACCCCGAAATTCCAGTAAATATTTATGATTTGGGACTGATTTACAAGGTCGATGCAGTATCAAATTAAAAACACACACAACTATGGCAAGAGATATAATGACAACGCCTGTTATTAAAGGCAGAGATGCGTTCGATTTTTATAAAAAATTAGATGAAAATAGAAATAAAAAAGCCGATGGAGATGTTCTGTTGCGTATAGAACAATCAGTTAATTTTTTCAATCGTGCTCGTGCTGCCATTGCTTAGAAAATGAATACGATTATTGGCTCAATACAATGGTCAAACGAGGCAGATATTTGTCCTGATACTTTGTATTTGGATAGTATAAAGATTTAAAAAAGGCTGTCTAAAAAGAATGCGGATGACGCGGATAATGCGGATTTTCGCAGATAATAATTAGATGGAATTTGTGTAGATACTTAGTTTTCAATAATATAAAAATTTGCGGAAATCCGCGTTATCCGTGTCATCTGTGTTCAAAAATTATTTTCCCCGATAAAACCCCAAAACAACCTCCGCCTTTTTCCCCCCAATTTCCGCCGTTAATTCCTCAACGCTCGCTTCACTAATCCGCTTCACACTCTTAAACTTCTGCAACAAAACCGCCTTCGTTTTCTCGCCAATTCCCTTGATTTCATCGAGCGAAGAGCCGATTTGCGCCTTGCTGCGCTTGTTTTTGTGGTGCGAAATGGCGAAACGGTGTGCCTCATCCTGTATTGTTGCCAACAATTTAAACAATTCGTCGTTTGGTTTCATACCGATAACTTTGGGCGGAAAGCCGAAAAGCAACTCGCTTGTGCGGTGCCGTTTGTCTTTTGCCAATCCCGCAATGGGGATTTTGAGATGCAACTCGTCCTCAATCACTTGACGGACAACCTCCATTTGTCCGCGTCCGCCGTCCGTGATGATGAGGTCGGGTAGGGGAGCGCTTTCGGCAATCATACGGCTGTAACGGCGCGAAACCACCTCGCGCATCGAAGCGTAATCGTCTGCGCCGACCACGGTTTTGATGTTGAAATGGCGGTAATCTGCCTTCACCGGTTTCGCTTTGCGGAACACCACGCAGGAGGCAACGGCACTTGTGCCCTGTATGTTGGAATTGTCGAAACATTCGATGTGCATTGGCAGTTTGTTCAGTTTCAAGGCACTTTGAATTGCCTGCAACACACGTGTGGCGCGTTGGTCGGGATTGAGTTTTTCGGCTTGTTTCAAGCGGTCGAGTTTGTGCTGCATCACGTTTTGTTTTGCCAAATCGAGCATTTTTTTCTCGTCGCCCCTCTTCGGAATTTTCAAATTGATGCCTTTCAGTTCCATTTCCAACGGAAAAGGAATCAGAATTTCCTTGGAACGGCTATCGAATTTCTTGCGCAATTCGATGATTGCCAACGCGAGCAATTCCTCTTTTTCTTCGTCGAGTTTTTTCCTGTATTCTATTGTGTAGCCTTGTACGATGCAACCTTTCGAGATGCGAAGAATGCTGATGTACGCCGAATTTTCGTCTTCTTCGTAGGCAAAAACGTCCGTATCGTCCATTTCTGCATTGGCGATAAGCGATTTCGATTTGTAATTTTCGATGCGTTCGTACTTTTCTTTCAATGCGTGCGCTTCTTCAAAACGGTATTCTCCGGCAAGTTTTTTGATTTGCGACAGCAAAAGTTTGCTGATGGAATTGGCATTTCCGTGCAGAATTTCAACGATTTCATCAATGTTTTTTCTGTAATCTTCTGCCGATTGATGTCCTTCGCACACGCCTTTGCAATTTTTGATGTGATATTCGAGACAAACCTTAAATTTGTGCCGTTTGATTTTTTCTTCGTCAAGCGGCAACCGGCAGGTACGCAATTTGTAAATGCCTTTTATGAGCGAAATAATGGTGTCGAGCGCGTAAGCATTGCCGTAAGGTCCAAAATACCGTGAGCCGTCGTCAACGATTTTTCGTGTTTTGAACACACGCGGGAACGGCTCGTTTTTGATGCAAATGCTCGGATAAGTTTTGTCGTCTTTGAGCATTGCGTTGTAGCGCGGCAGGTGTTTTTTTATCAGGTTGTTTTCGAGCAGCAACGCATCTTCTTCCGTATCCACGACGATGTATTGCAAATGGTGGATTTGCTTCACAAGCACATTCAGTTTCTCGTATTCGTGCGTTTTGTTGAAGTACGACAAAACGCGCTTTTTCAAGTTTTTCGCTTTGCCAACGTAAATAATTTCGTTTTGCTTATTAAAATATTGATACACTCCCGGTTTTTCCGGCAGTGCATTGATGCTTGTTTGCAGGTCGTTCAATATTTCGGATTTTTTTTCCATATTTTTTGATGTTCCACGTGGAACCTTCTAAAAATGCACCAACGATTCCACGTGTACATCTTTCGGGAAATTTGCCCTTCCATTCAGAAAATCAAGTTCCACGAGGAAATTGACATAAATATGTTCCACGTGGAACATTTTCACTAATTCTATCGCTGCCCGCATTGTTCCGCCGGTTGCCAGCAAATCGTCGTGGATAAGTACCACGTCATTTTTGTCGATAGCGTCTTTGTGGATTTCGATACACGCCGAGCCA
>JGI24696J40584_12961344_pt1 | contig 13875 bp, 10 predicted proteins | sample TergutCo191P4_FD_40584 | JGI IMG/M metagenome (IMG submission 40584)
ACGGCGGGGGCGGCGGGGAACCATACCAGCGTATCGCTCTGCGGCGGGAGGAGGCGGGCGGCCTGCGCCGGGGATAAGTCATGCACAATCAAATGCATCGTGCTACCTCGCTTGTCTGCTGTGATTCACAAAGCTATCATAGCGCAACGGGGGGCGGTTGTCAAGGAGCGCCGAAAATTTTCCTTGCAAAACCGGCCAAACTACAGTATAATATATAATGTTATATTTTGTGCCAATTAGAAAGGAATCCCGTCCCATGAACGTGCTCAACAAGAAGACCATCGAAGACATCGAGTTCAAAGGCAAGAAGGCCCTTGTGCGCTGCGACTTCAACGTGCCCCTCGCCGAGGGCAAAATCACCAGCGATAAACGCATCGCGGCCTCGCTGCCCACCATCCAGTATCTGCTGGACCGGGGCGCGAAGGTGATCCTCTGCTCGCACCTGGGCCGGCCCAAGGCGGGCGTGCCCGACCCGGAATTCTCCCTGAAGCCCGTGGCCGCGCGCCTGAGCGAGCTGCTGGGTATTAAAGTCAAAATGGCGGACGACGTGGTGGGCGAAAGCGCCCGGACCCTGGCGGCCTCCCTGAAGGAGGGCGAAGTGCTGCTGCTGGAGAACGTGCGCTTCGAAAAGGGCGAGACCAAGAACGACCCGGAGCTCAGTAAGCAATTCGCCGCCCTGGCGGAGGTGTTCGTCAACGACGCCTTCGGCTCGGCCCACAGAGCGCACAGCTCCACCGCGGGGGTGGCGGATTACCTGCCCGCCGTGTGCGGCTACCTGATGCGCAAGGAGATCACCTTCCTGGGCGGCGCCCTGGAGGACCCGAAGCGCCCCCTGACGGCGATCCTGGGCGGCGCGAAGGTCAGCGACAAGATCGGCGTGATCGACCACCTGCTCGACCTGGTGGACACCCTGATTGTCGGCGGCGGGATGGCCTACACCTTCTTCGCCGCGCAGGGCAAAAGCGTGGGCGCCTCCCTGTGCGAGACCGATAAGTTTGATTTGGCCTTGGAAACGCTTGCGAAAGCGCGCGCGAAGCGAGTAAATTTCCTGCTGCCGGTGGATAACGTTGTGGGGCGCGATTTCGCGGCCGATACGGAGTTCATCACCCTGGGCGTGGACGAGCCCCACGACGGCTGGATGGGCATGGACATCGGCCCGGAGACCCGCGCGCTGTTCGCCGATGCCATCGCGGGCAGCGGCACGGTGATCTGGAACGGGCCCATGGGCGTGGCGGAATGGGATAATTTCGCGGGCGGCACCATTGCCATCGCGACGGCAGTGGCCGAGAGCGGCGCGATCTCCATCATCGGCGGCGGCGACAGCGCGGCGGCCGTGAAGAAGCTGGGCTTCGACAGCAAAATGAGCCATGTCTCCACCGGGGGCGGGGCCTCGCTGGAGTTCCTCGAGGGCAAGGAGCTGCCGGGGGTGGCTTGTTTGGACGAGAAGTGAGGACTTATCCCCTCTGCCTCGACAAAGTATTCAGGTAATGATGATTCGCGCATTGTAGGGACGGCGTCCTCGACGTCCCAAGCAAAAAAGCCTCATTCTTTTGGCCCAGGGACGTCCGGAGGCCGTCCCCTACAGACTGCGCCCTTAACAATCAGGTTTTCCAGTAATCCGCATAGGGAGGTACTACCTTGAGCTTCATCGAATTTGTGGACGTCTCCAAGCAGTATATCATGGGCGAGGTCGCCATCAACGCCGTGGACGGCGCGGACTTCGAGATCGAAGAGGGCGAGCTGGCCATCATCGTGGGGGCCTCCGGCGCGGGAAAGACCACCATCCTGAACATCTTAGGCGGGATGGACAGCGCCAGCGGCGGCGAGGTATACGTGGCCGGCGAGGAGATCACCGCCTTCGGCAACCGCAGGCTCATCGAATACAGGCGCAACCAGGTGGGCTTCGTGTTCCAGTTCTACAACCTGATCCCGAACCTCACCGCCCTGGAGAACGTCGAAATCGCCACGCAGCTCAGCGCCGACCCCCTGTCCCCCGCCGAGGTGCTCGAGCAGGTGGGCTTGGGGGAGCGGCTGCACAACTTCCCTGCACAGCTTTCCGGCGGGGAGCAGCAGCGGGTGTCCATCGCCAGGGCATTGGCGAAGAACCCCCGGCTCCTGCTGTGCGACGAGCCCACCGGGGCCCTGGACGACACCACGGGCAGGCAGATTTTGCAGCTGCTGCAGAAGACCTGCCGCGAGACCGGCACCACCGTGATCATCATCACCCACAACACCGCCTTCGAGCCCATCGCCGACCGGGTCATCCACATGCGCAGCGGCAAAATCACCGAGGTGGCGCGCAACGAGGAGCCGAAGGATGTTGGGGAATTGGAATGGTAGATTATTAGACCTTAGATTTTAGACTTTAGATTTTAGACATTTATGTCAGGCGCCAGGGCTGCGCTTTAAGACATCTAATATCTAAAATCTAGTATCTAATATCTAGTAGCGGAGGCTAAAATGACCAAAGCTCTGTTTCGCGATACCCTGCGCGCCATGCGCAAGACGCTCTCGCGCTTCATCTCCATCGTGATCATCGTCGCGCTGGGGGTGGGCTTTTTCGCGGGGCTCAAGGCGGTTTCGCCCACGATGAAGGCCGCCGCGCAGAGCTTCTACAAGAAGCACATGCTGGCGGACATCGTGGTGCAGTCCACCGTGTACTTCGACGAGAAGGACGTGGAGGCCGTGCGCGGCATCCCCGGGGTGGAAAGCGTCACCCTCTCGCGCTCCATCGACGGCGTGTTTTTCAAACCCGACGGCAAGCCCGAGCAGAGCATGAGCGGCACCGCCTACGTCACGCGCGTCATCGGCTACGACTTTAAGCAGCCCGTGGGCTCGGGTTCCGCGCGTCGCAACCAGCTGCAGCTGGTGAAGGGGCGCTTCCCCGAGCGGCCCGACGAGTGCGTGGTGAGCGCCTACGCCAACAAGATGGAGCCGCAGCACTATGTCATCGGGCAGAAGCTGCGCATCTGCGGGGACTTCGAGGACATCCGCGATACGGTCAAGAGCGAAATTTACACGGTGGTGGGCGTGGTATACACCCCGGAGTTCATCGCCATGGAGCTGGGGGCCAGCAAGGCCGGCGGCGGCGAGCTTTCCGGCTATATCTATATCCCCGACGACGCCTTCGTCACGGAATACTACACCACGATGTACATCGGCGTGGAGGACGCTTCGGAATACGCCGCCTACACCGCCGGCTACAAGGACCTGGTGCGCCGGGTGACGGATAAGCTCGAGATTGCCGGGCCCGTGATCGCGGCGCAGCGGGCGCAGCGCATGACGGACTACCTGATCCCCCTGATTGAGGACGGTCGCAAGGAGCTGGAGCAGGGCAAGGCGGACCTGGAGGAGCTGCGCAAGGCCATCGCCAACTACGCGCCGCAGTACGACGCCGGCAAGAGGCAGATGCAGGAGGCCCCCGCGAAATACCAGGAGCAGCTGGACAAATACAACGCGAACAAGGCGAAGTACGACGAGGCCTACGAAATCGTGGTGCAGCACCCGGGCGCCTGGGAGGAATACCAGGAGGGGGTGAACCAGATCGAGCGGGCGGAAAACAGCTACAACGTGGCCAGCGCCGCCGTGGCCGCCGGAAAAAGCGCCCTGAACGTGGCCAATAAGGCCCTGGAAAGCGGCGAGGACGCGCGCATCAAGAACGCCATGAGCATCCTGGCGCTGTATTTCCCGCTGGAGGCGGCCGACCAGACCATCGAGGGTTTACGCGCGCGCGTGGCGGAGGCGCAGGCGCAGCTGGACGAGCAGGAGGCCGCCCTGGCGGAAGCCAAGGCCGAGATCAACGCGGGCAAGGCCAAGCTGGCGCAGAACAAAGCGCTCATCGCGCAGCTGGAGGAGTTCAACAGGGCCTCCAAGGAGCTCACGGCCGCCAAGGCCGCGCTGGACAAGGCCTGGGCGGAGATTCAGGACGCGCCGGACAAGCTCACCCGCGGCGAGGAGAGCATCGCGGACATGCAGGCCCGGGAGATCACCGCCGCCCGGGACGTGGCCAACGGCGAGCGCAAGCTGCGCAGGGCCGAAAACCACCTGATCGCCCTGGACAACGCCCAGTGGATCATCCTGGACCGGGACGAGTTCGCGGGCTACACCAGCTACGGCAACATCTCCGACAACATGGAGCAGTTCGCGCTGATCTTCCCGGCGCTGTTCTTCCTGGTGGCGCTGCTGATGACCCTGACCACCATGACCCGCATGGTGGGCGACGAGCGCACCCAATTGGGCGTGCTGAAGGCCGCGGGCTATTCCTCCGGCGCGATCCTGTTCAAATACCTGTTCTACGCCTTCACGGCGGGGCTGCTGGGCTGCGTCATCGGCCTGGCGCTGGGCTTTACGATCATACCCATGATGATATTCAAGGCCTACCAAATCCTGTATTTGATCCCCGAGATGACGCCGGGATTCTTCTGGGATACGGCGGCTCTGGGCTTCGGGGCGGCGCTGGGCGTCACCGTGGTCACGACGGTGTTCTCCGTGATGTGGACGCTGCGCCACCGCCCCGCGCAGCTCATGCGCCCGAAGGCCCCAAAGGCCGGCAAGCGCATCTTCCTGGAGTGGTTCCCCTTCCTCTGGAAGCGCCTGGGCTTCAACGGCAAAGTGACCATGCGCAACCTGGTGCGCAACAAAATACGCTTTTTGATGACCTTCGCGGGCATTCTCAGCTGCACGGCCCTGCTGCTCACGGGCTTCGGTATCGGCAACTCCATCGGCACCATGCTGGATAAGCAGTTCGGCGCGGACAGCGTCATGCGCTTCGACGGCCAGGCCCTGCTGCAGGCCCCCCTGCGCAAGGCCGAGGCCCCCGCGCTGCTCAACAAAATCTTCAGGGACGAGCGCATCGCCAGCGTGATGCCCGTATACATGAAGAAGATGTACGGGGGCTCGCCGAGCTTCGACCACCAGCTCGACGTGACCATCGTGGTGGCGCAGGACAAGGACCGCATCCCCGACTTCGCGGCCCTGAGCGACGAGAAGACCGGCAAGCCCATCCCCCTCACGGACGAGGGCTGCATCATCGGCGGCAAAACGGCCGAGCTGCTGGGCCTCAAGGTGGGGGACACGATCACCATCCAGTCCGCCGGGCCGGAGAAGGCGGAGATCAAGGTGGCGGGGATCGTGCGCAACTACGTCTACCACTATATCTATATGACCCCGCAGGTCTACGAGCGGGGCTTCGGCGTGAAGGAGGCCGCCTTCAACGTGGTGCTCATCCGCCTGGCCCCCGCGCTGACGCGCCTGGACAAGGGCAGCGACGCGGAGATCAACCAGGTGAAGGAGACCCGCACCGCCCTGGCCCGGGACCTGGGCGACACGGCGGAGGTCATCACCCTGGTATATAACCAGAGCATCATCGACAACGTGGGCAGGATGCTGGACATCATGCGCAGCGTCATCGTGGTGGTGTTCACCGGGGCCGCGGGGGCCCTGGCCTTCGTGGTGCTGTACAACCTGAACAACATCAACATCTACGAGCGCACGCGGGAGCTGGCCACCATCAAGGTGCTGGGCTTCTACGACGGCGAGGCCGACATGTTCATCTACCGGGAGAACATCATCACCACAATCTTGGGCATCGGCGCGGGTCTCGCCGCGGGGATACCCATCCACGGCTTTGTCATCAAGGCCGCGGAGATCGAGAGTATGATGTTCGTGCGCACCCTGGCAATGCCGAACTTCCTGGCCTCGGCCATCATCACGGTGATCTTCGCCGTCGCGATCAACCTGCTGATGCACAAGCGCATCAAGGAGATCAACATGGTGGAGGCGCTCAAGAGCGTGGAGTAAAGGAGAACCCGCCATGTTTGAAAACGCCGCGGCGGACAGAATGTCCCTGCTGCGCACGGAATCCGCGTTCCAGATCCTCGCCAAAGCGCAGGCCCTGGAGGCGCAGGGCAGGCATATCATCCACATGGAGATCGGCCAGCCGGATTTCAAGACACCGCAGAATATCATCGACGCCGCCTACCGCGCGATGAACGAGGGCTATACCGGCTATACGCCCACGCCGGGGCTTCTCCCCGTGCGTCAAACCATAGCGGAATACGCGGCGGGGCAAAAAAAAATCACCGCGTCCGCCGACGAGGTGGTCATCGTGCCGGGCGGCAAGCCGGTGATGTTCTACACCATGCTGATGCTGGTCAACCCCGGGGACGAGGTCGTCTATCCCAACCCCTCCTTCCCCATCTACGAGTCCTGCATCAGCTTCGCGGGGGGCGTCCCCGTACCGCTGAAGCTTTCTGCGGAGAACGACTTCCGGCTGGACATCGCCGGGTTCCGGCGGCTCATCACGCCGAAAACCAAGCTGGTGATCATCAACAGCCCCTCCAACCCCACCGGCGGCGTATTTACCCCGGCGGATGTGCGCGCTATCGCGGAGGTTCTGCAGGACCGCCCGGATATCTTCGTTTTGTCCGACGAAATCTACGACCGGCTGATTTTCGAGGGCGAGGCCTTCTCCATCGCCTCCCTGCCGGGCTTCAAGGACCGCACGGTCATCCTGGACGGCTTTTCCAAAACCTACGCGATGACGGGCTGGCGGCTGGGCTACGCCATACTGCACAAGGAGCTGGCGGCGCACATGTCCATGCTGATGGTCAACTCCAACTCCTGCGCCGCGGCCTTTTCGCAGATGGCCGCCGTGGAGGCCCTCACCGGGCCGCAGACGGCGGTGGACGCCATGCGCGCGGCCTTCCTGGAGCGCCGCGACGTCCTAGTCGAAGCGCTGAACAAGATCGACGGCATAACATGCTGCCTGCCGAAGGGCGCGTTCTACGCGTTCCCGGACATCTCGGCCTTCGGCATTTCCAGCGAGGAATTCGCGTCCCGCCTGCTGGAGGAGGCGGGCGTGGCCGCGGCCCACGGCACGGCCTTCGGGGCCTTCGGCGAGGGCTATGTGCGGCTGTCCTACGCGACGAGCGTCGAGAATATCAGGATTGCCGCGGAGCGGATAGAGAGGTTTTGCGGGGGTCTGTAAGTAAATTTGACGTAAGGTTTGCCGGAGACGCACAGCCGTGCGTCTCTGCTTTTCTACCTTATCAGCAATGCCCAAAGCCCCACGGTGATGACGCTCAGGGCCATCAGGCCGGCAAGGATGAGCGCGATGATGCGGGTGACGTTTTTGTTCATGGGTTTTCTCCTTTAAGTCCTGTAATCCCCGTTGATCTTTACATAGTCGTAGGTCAGATCGCAGCCCCAGGCCGCGGCGGCGGCATCGCCGTCGCGCAGGGTAATCAAAACCGTGATTTCCTCCTCGGCCAGCACAAGCGCGGCCTGCTCCTCCGAGAAGGGGATGCCCGCGCCGTTTTCGCATACATCGACGCGCCCGGCGGCGGACTCGAAGGATACGTCCACGCGGGCGACGCCGATCTCCGCGCCGGAGTAGCCCAGGGCGCACAATACGCGGCCCCAGTTGGCGTCCGCACCGAACATCGCCGCCTTGAACAGGCTCGAGGAGATCACGCCCCTGGCGGCCAGACGGGCGTCACGCAAGGTCTTCGCGCCGGCGACGCGGCACGCGAGCAGCTTCGTCGCGCCCTCGCCGTCGCGGGCCAGCATGCGGGTCAGCGCGGTGAGCACCGTGTCCAGAGCCAGACGGAAGGCATCAAGCGCCGGTCCGGGGCCGGTGATCCTCTCGTTGCCCGCAAGGCCGTTGGCCAAAACGCAGCACATGTCGTTGGTGGAGGTGTCGCCGTCCACGCTGAGCATGTTGAGCGTGCCCCCGACGCTGTCTTTCAGGGCTCGGGCGAGGACGCCGGGGTCAATCGCGGCGTCCGTGGTGAGAAAGGCCAGCAGGGTGGCCATGTTGGGGTGAATCATCCCCGAGCCCTTGGCCATGCCGCCGATGCGGCAGATGACCCCGCTGACATCGAACGCCGCGGCGCATTCCTTCGGGAACGTATCGGTGGTCATGATGGCGCGGGCGGCCTGCGCGCCGCCTTCTCGGCTCAGCGAATCGCAAAGCCCGGGCATGCCCGCCGCGATGGGCGCGATGGGCAGCGGCTGCCCGATCACGCCGGTGGAGGCCACGAGCACATCCCCGGCGGGCATGCCCAGTTGCGTTCCCGCCAAAGCGCACATAGCCTCGGCGATTTCGATGCCGCCGGCGTTGCAGGTGTTCGCGTTGCCGCTGTTGCAGATGACCGCCCGGGCGGCGCCGTCCCGCAGGTGATCTTGCGTCACCAGCAGGGGCGCGCCCTTCACCAGGTTGGTGGTATAGACCGCGGCGGCGCTTGCGGGCACGTCGCTGACCAGCAGGGCCAGATCGGGCTTGTCGCGGTTCGGGCGGATGCCGCAGCACAGGCCGGAGGCGCGGAAGCCGAGGGGATAGGTAACGGACATGGGAGGCTCCTTTTTAAATGAGAATGCGGAATGCAGAAATATGGCGGGGGGGGTTACGATTCGTCCACAAACAGCCATTCGCCGGAGGCATTGATGTAGCCGCGCTTGCCGTCATGCTCCACCCAGTAGTAGTACGGCCCCTGCTCCCCGGCGGTGGGAAAATGAAGATAACGGCCCGAAGCATCGCTATCGAATGTGGCACTGTCTGAAAACTGTTCCATCGGGCAGTCCGGATATGGGTTGCCTTCCCAATCCAGCGCGAAGAATGTTGGCGGTGTTATATTATTCCACGGTTGCTCTTCCGTGGCGCAGTCATGCCAGCCATTGATCCAGAGGAAATCGTCGCAAACAGCAAGAACCACTGCCTCCTGAAAAAAGTAATCGCCAAAATCAGCTTTACAGCCATAGGGGTACAAATTCATAGCATGCCAAATGCCGTCTTTTAACTTATAGCACCATGGGTAATTGACAACTGTGGACAGGATAATCGCCGTAGCATTCGACAGCAATGGCTTGCCGTAGGCGTCGCGGCTGTCCTTAACTCGCCCATGTTTATCCAGCAGTACATAGCCCTTCACGGGGCCATCGAACGCTCTAATGATATCACCCGGTTTGCCTTTGAACACCGGGTTAAGCTCCGGATCTAGCAATATATAAGCTCTCTCGTTCCTGATGCCAGGCAAATTATCATCATTATTATGCAAAATCTCTTTTTCCATTTGCGACCATTCAATAACAGAATAGCAGTAAGGCGTTTGACTAGTTTCGCTAGGACGACAATAGCGCTTTTCATGAATGATGTTTCCACTGCGATCCACCCACGCGGTGTAATGAGGACTTCCTTCTTTGTATATCATTGCGTATTTCCCATAAAACTCTTGGTTCCCGTAGGCGCGCCAATTGTCCAGTTGGGGCATATGCTGAAATTCCTCGTTGTACCAGCGGAAAGTTCCATCAATCATGAATAAAAACCATTTCACATCCGGGATATATTCCATGTGATTAGCGGACTCGACCAAAGCAATAGGCAGTGAATGTTGTTCGCCCGTTTCAAAATCGAAATACCATGCTTCGACCAGTTTGCCTTCTTTCCATGTGCGCCCAATGGCCGCATCGCTAAACATATACATATCGTCAAGCCTACCAATGTATTGACCTTCTTTCGGCTTAACTGCCCAAGCGTTATTCTCTATGTCAAATAAGCCATGTTCACTAACAACCGTCCAGTTCGAGCCGTTGTGTTCCTCAGAGTAAGTCTTAACAATCACAGCATAGCGCCCGCCGGGAGCGACATTTATTTCATGCGCAGCGCCGCAGTTCAGTTGCTTCGCTTTACCGTCCAGGGTGTAATAGGTGTAAATGCCTTGCCCCTTTTCGTTAACATCCTGCTTGGCAAGCAGTCCGATAATGCGCTCCTTCCCCTTGTCATAGACATACTGAGGATCATATTGAGAATAAGTGACATATCGAGGATAATGGGAGTATTGCGGCTCAGCCACCAACTCGCCATCCTGATTGATTATACCATATGTACCCCATTCATCCCCGCTGTCATCAGGGAACGCATACAGCATCGGCCCGCCCTGGAGCGGCTCCATGGGTGCGGGGCCGGCGGGGATTGTAGCTGTAGTCTCCGGGGCGGCGGTGGTGGTACTATCGTCATCTGATTTTTTTGTGAACCAGTCGCAGGCCGACAGAGAGAGCAGCAGCGTGAGGGCCAACGCGAAGGCGAGGAGCTTTTTCATTTGACGGTCCCTTTTCTATATATCAATAGGTATTCCAAATCACAGCGCAAGCCCTTCCGTTTCCCCCAGGCCCAACGCGATATTCAGGCATTGCACCGCCGCGCCGGAAGCCCCCTTGCCCAGGTTGTCGAAGCGGGCGATGAGCAGTACGCGCTCGCCGTTGCCCTCCACGGTGATGTCCATGCCGTCGTAACCGGCATAGGCGTTGGGGGAATGCGGCGCCCCGTCGGGTTCCGCCACGCGCACGGCGGCGGCGTTGGCGTAGAAATCGCGATAATATTCGAGAATTTTCGATGGCGCAAAGCCGGGGGCATGCCATGGGATAGTCACCTCCATGCCGCATGGAAAATCCCCCAGGATGGGGCAAAACAGCGGCGGGCGCGCCAGCCCGGCGTAGCGGGCCATCTCCGGCAGGTGCTTATGGGCCTGCCCCAGGGCGTATTGCCGCGGGGCGGCCAGGGCGTCGTTCTTTACACGCGCAGATGATTCGTACTCGGCAATCATCGCCTTCCCGCCGCCCGTGTAGCCCGTGATGGATACGCAGGTGAGCGGGGCGCCGCCAGGCAGCAGGCCACGCTGTACCAGCGGGCGGGCCAGCGCGACAAAGCCGCCGGCGTGGCAGCCCGGCACGGCGATGCGCTTCCCCGTTTGAATGCCCTTGTAAAATTCCGGGCCCAGCTCCGGGAAGCCGTAGGCCCAGCCCGGCTCAACCCGGTGCGCGGTGGAGGCGTCGATGACGATGGTATCAGGGCCCGCCCAGGCGGCGGCTTCGCGGGCCGCGTCGTCCGGCAGGCAGAGAATGGCCGCGTCGGCCTCCCGCATGGCCTGTTTGCGGGCCGCGGGGTCCTTGCGCAGGGCCTCCGGCAGGGTGATCAGCGCGATGCCCGCCCGCGCCCGCAGGCGTTGCTCTATGCGCAGGCCCGTGGTGCCCGCCTGGCCGTCGATGAATATTTTGTACATATTATACATCACCTTGCATATATTGTGAATACAAGAAGCATATCACATTCTATGCGTTTGTCAAGCCCCGGCGACATATTTCTGGTAAAATTCCTCGATGGCCGCGTAGAAGTCCTCCGCGCCGCCGTCGTTGCGGATGACCAGATCGGCCATGGCCTCGCTCTCGCTGGTGCGGAATTTCGCCTCCTCCGCCGCGTCGAACTCCCGTAGCTTCTCCGCGCTGCCGCCGTCCCGCGCGGAGCCCCGCGCCAGCATGCGCGCGTAGCGCACCGCGTCGTCGCTGACCACGATGTCCACCAGCAGGAAGGCCCCGCCGAACTGCTCTTTAAAGAACTGCACGTCGGAGGGCGGACGGATACCGCTAATCAGGTACACGGGCGCGCCGGATTCGCGGATTTTCTTCGCGATGCGCTCGGGGAAAAACGTCTGCCCGAACTGCCCCATGTACTTCTGCGAGGTCCTGTGCAGGTTCTCGCGGGTGAGCTCCAGGCCGTCCCCGGCGGCCAGCTCCCGGGCGATATCGCCGATGGAGACCATGGGGATGCCGTAGGTGTCGCGGATACGCTCGAGGAAAAAGTCCTTGCCGGTGCCGTTTTTGCCCACGGCCGCGATGATTTTCATGGGGTTATCCTCCTAAAATAGTAATTTCCCGATGATTGCGTTCGAGAGCAAAAAGCCCTCACGCGTCAGTTTTATGCAATTTTTATTCACTTCCGCAAGCCCAGGCATTTGCTTCGCCCGCGCAAGCATTTCAGTTGTTGGTGACGAAAATCCCTCGTTCAGCCGCAGGGCGAGCATGGCCCGCTCCTCGAAATCGCCGCCGGGGCCGTCGTCCACGGGCGAGTCTCCCCGCAGAAACGCGTCAAGATCGCGCTCGTAATGCCACCTGCGGCCCTGTGTGAACCCATGGGCCGCCGGGCCGACGGCGAAGTACTCGCCGCAATGCCAGTAGTTCAGGTTGTGGCGGCTTTCGTAGCCGGGAATCGCGAAATTCGAGATTTCGTACTGCGCGAAGCCGTGCCGCTCCAGCCAATCGCAGGCAAAAAGGTAGAGATCGGCCTGTTCGTCCTCGTCCGGCAGGCCCGGCGGGGGCTGTGTGTGATACGCTGTGCCGGGCTCGATCTTTAGTAAATATGCACTGATATGCTTCGCGTATCTTGTGCAATACTCCAAAGTTTTTTCCGCGTTTTGACGGCTCTGCCCCGGAATACCCAGCATGACGTCCAAGCTCAGGTTGTCCGCGCCAAGCAGTTCGATGGCCCGGGTGACTGTCTCTATATCGCCTGAACGGCCCAGCGCGCGCCTTTCCCCGGGGATGACCGACTGCACGCCCAAGCTTACGCGGTTAATCCCGCCCTCGGCGATTGTCCGGCAAAATTCCGGGGTGACGGAAGCGGGGTTGCACTCGATGGTGAACTCGCCCGCGCAGTCGATCGCGCCGAGCAGCCGGGCGAGCAGCTCCGGCGCGAGGACGGAGGGCGTGCCCCCGCCGATGTAAGCTGTGCGCCAAGGATAGCCCCCCTCTGCCAGAGGGGGGTGGCCGAAGGCCGGGGGGTACTCCTGCAAAATTTCAACGCAGCGATTGACATAGGCCGCCTGCAAATGGCTCCCCCTTGGGGGGGGGATGGCGAGCGAGTAAAAATCGCAGTAAGGGCACTTCGCCTTGCAGAAGGGAACATGGACGTAGAGGGATTGGTTTTTCATAGCCCATTCAGTATAGCACATTTCAGGCCGTTTGAAAAGGCCTATTTATTTGTAGAGACGCACGGCGGTGCGTCTCCTTGTAAAAAACATATTCCGGAGCCGGGAATGGTCAGTTCTTCCGCACATCCCCGCAGCAGTTCTTGTACTTCTTCCCGCTGCCGCAGGGACACAGGTCGTTCGGCCCGACTTTCTTTCTCTTGCGCACGGTGCGGCCCTTTTCGGTGCCGTCGCCGCCCGCGCCCGCGCCGCTGGTGTGTGTCACTTTCGCCACCTGCTTGCGCTCGGTCTCGGCCTGGCTGCGCACGCGCAGGGTGAGCATATACTTGATGGTGTCCTCGCGGATGTTGGCGGTCATGGCCTCGAACATGTCGAAGCTCTCCATGCGGTAGGCGACCACCGGGTCCTGCTGGGCGTAGGCGCGCAGGCCGATGCCCCGTTTGAGCTCGTCCATGGCGTCGATGTGGTCCATCCAGTAGGTATCCACGCTGCGCAGGAGCACCATGCGCTCGAACAGGCGCATGGTCTCGTCGCCCAGTTCCTTCTCGCGCTCCTCGTAGCCCGCCTTGCCCCGGGCGATGAGCAGCTCTTTCACTTCCTCGGGCTCTGGCTCGGCCTTGGTGAAGTCGTCCGGCGCGGTGAGGTAGCCCAGGTATTTCTCGCGCAGGGAGCCGTAGTTCCAGTTCTCGCGCGGGTTGCCCGCGGGCAGGAATACGTCCACCGTGTCGTTGACGCTGTCCTCCAGCATCTTCAGGATGATGGGCTTGAGCGCTTCGCCCTCCAGCACTTGATTGCGCTGGCCGTAGATGAGTTCGCGCTGGCGGTTCATCACGTCGTCGTATTTCAGCACGTTCTTGCGGATGGCGAAGTTCTGGCCCTCGATCTTCTTCTGGGCGCCCTCGATCTGCTTGGACACCATGCCGGATTCGATGGGCATGTCCTCGGGGGTGCGCAGGGTGGTCATCACGTTGGCCAGGCGCTCGCCCCCGAACAGGCGCATGAGGTCGTCCTCCATGGAGAGAAAGAAGCGGCTTTCGCCGGGGTCGCCCTGCCGCCCGGACCGCCCGCGCAGCTGGTTGTCGATACGGCGGGATTCGTGGCGCTCCGTGCCCAGGAT
>JGI24696J40584_12961343_pt1 | contig 13872 bp, 9 predicted proteins | sample TergutCo191P4_FD_40584 | JGI IMG/M metagenome (IMG submission 40584)
TCATGTATTCTTTGGGTAATAATATTTTTTATATCACCTGCTGAAATAGGATCTAAAGTCCGTGTAGGTTCATCCAAAATTAAAATATCAGGATCGGATAGTAAACCACGGGCAATAGCCAACCTTTGTTTCATACCGGACGAATAACCGGCAAAAACTTTATTTGCAGCATTCTCCAAACCAACCATTAAAATTAATTCTTCAATTTTTTTCTCCAAAGCTGCACCTTTCCAATTATCCAAGATACCAAAGAAACGGAGATTTTGTATCCCCGTCAATCTCCAGTAAAAGCTTCTCTCTTCATTTAAAACAAACCCAACACATTTTCGTGCTTTCAAATTCTGTTTTATAGTATCGAAATTATTTACATAAACATTACCGGATGTAGGATACAAAAGACCACCGATCAATTTCAATAAAGTTGTTTTTCCAGCTCCATTTGCCCCCAGAAATGCTATACGATCTCCTTCTCTGATCTCAAAGTTCATTTTATGTAATGCTGTAAAATATTTTTTGTTAATAGGATGAAATATCAAATCAATATACCTTTTGGGTATAGGATAATTCATTTTTACATTTTGTATACTAATCATTTTCAATTATTATGATGATGCATTCATTTTTCTATGTTCAATAGATTTTCAAAAATTAATTTCATGTATGTGGATATCTATCTCGGAATTATTAGTAGCTAAACAACAGCTATAATCTTTATCTAGTTGTAATTTTTTCAAAAACCAAGTTTCTCCATCTAAATAAGCTTTCTCATTTTTGATATAAATATCTTTCAATGGAATAGAAAGTCCTCTGCCATCTGCTTTAATTACACTTTCTTTTATTGTCCAATATTGAAAAAAGGTAAAACTAGGATATATTGAATTAACAATATCTTTCCATTCGGAATGCCTCATCATATTCTTGAAATCAGTATAGTCTATTTTGTCTACTTTTTCTATATCTATTCCTAATCGTAAATCATTTGCTATCGCACAAATAACATAATTTCCCGAATGTGAAATGTTAAAATCAATTTTTTTATTTAAATATGGTCGTCCATATTGATTATATTTTAATTCAGTCAACGATTTTTCATATCCAATTTCTTTAAGTCCTTTTTTGAGTAATAACATTCCTATCAGATGAGAATGTCTATCCTGCCATCTCAAAAAACGAGAATTCTTTTTTTGAAGATCGATTGGCAATAAACCCAAATACAAATTCCAAATAGGTAGAGCAAATTGTTCTGTAAAACTTGTAAATAAAATATTTACATGAAGCATCTGAGTTAAAATTAATTAGGGTCTGCAGAAAAAATCATAAATCACTATAATCCAATAAATTGTTTATGTTTTTATTATATGATTATCTGATGTTCTACTACCTAAATTGATTTTTGTATGAAACAGCCGCTACTAGCAACCTGTCAAACATCATTTTCCCGAAGTATCTTCGATTAAATTTGTAGCAAAATTCATTTAGATAGCTTTGTAAGTACTCAGGGTTTATCTGATGATAAATGTCCAATAATTGTCGTTTGGCATTACTAATTGCTATATGTACCCAAGGTAAAACTTTACTGACTTCGGTTTTTGGAATTACCCGTGGAAGGTGTTCTTTGACAATATCTTTTAGTTTGACATAAGAAGTTGAATGGTCAGAATCAATGATTGATTCTCTACATACATTCTCCTCTACCGGTGGAGTTATTGTTTCTGATTTCAAGTTGTCAATAACAATCATTTTAATATGGCTGACTTTTCTGAACTTGCTTTTAGTCACCTATTTATCAGGCACAGGTTCACTCTCAGCCATCACAAGGATTTTTCTTTTGGGTGCCTGTAGCACGTTTTAAGGGTTCCTTTTTATCGTCCAGTGTTTTGGTAGAGAAGAAGCCTTCATCCAATTCAAGTACATCGCAAAGAGAGTATTGGTTGTCACGCTTACCCATGGCCAACCGAAGTTTGTGAAGCATTGCTCATATCGGCTCATAATATTTATGACCCAATTGTTGCTGCAATTCGGATGTTGAAAAATTCTTTTTGGTGGAAGTGAGCAGATGAATAGCGATAAACCAATAGCGGAAAGGTAATTGAGAAACATGCATCACGATGTTGGATCGTAAACGTTGACACTTACCACACTGCTTGCATTCGTAACATTCCTTGTTGTTCTTCCAATAATGTTTGCTGTGTCCACATTGTGGGCAAATGACTCCGTGTTTATCTCAATACGCTTTCCAGTGAAATTTGCAACTTGACTCGTCTATGTACTGTAATGTGAAATTCAGTAAATTCATGTTTAATGTATTTGATTACAAAGATAATCATTTTGAGCAAAATATCAGATATTATTTCAAAATGTCCATTAGCAGCACTTAGCATTATTAACATTTATTTCTCACATTTTTGGATGAATTAATGCAAAATTATTCGTTCATTATCTGTTTGTTACAAATAACATTTTCTAATGGACATTTTGGAATTATTACAAATGCAAGCAAATATAATAAAAATGCTCAAAAACCTTACACTTCAAAAATTGACTAATTTTATTTTTTAAATTTTAATTCAAAAATCGAACTATAGACCTGTTGTTACATCAAAAAAATGTCAATTTGTGATTTTTGGCAATATTTGCAAAAAATAGAATGCTGTCGAGTTTTTTGGTAGACCCTAATTATACTTAGATTTGGATAGGTTCTTCAACGATCTTCCCATCAAATAAATTTATTGTGCGATGTGCCCTTTCAGCGTAAAAAGGGGAATGGGTTACCATTACAATGGTTGTCCCCCCTTTATTTAGCTCTTCCAACATTTTCATTACTTCTTCACCATTTTGAGAGTCCAAATTACCAGTTGGTTCGTCGGCAAGGATCATTTTAGGATTGGTAACCAAGGCTCTTGCAACAGCTACTCGTTGCTGTTGCCCTCCGGATAATTGTTGAGGAAAATGCTTCACTCGATGTACCATATCCATTCTTTCCAAAACGCTGGGAATTATCTTTTTTCGTTCGCTTTTAGCTACTTTTAAATACAGAAGTGGTAATTCCACATTCTCATATACAGACAATTCATCAATTAAATTAAAACTCTGAAATATAAATCCGATATTACCCTTACGCAACCTTGCTCGTTGAGTTTCACTATAATTTGATACATTTTCTCCATTAAAATAATAGGTGCCTGTAGTCGGATTATCCAGCAAACCTAAAATATTTAAGAGAGTAGATTTGCCACATCCAGAAGGCCCCATGATTGCAACAAATTCTCCATTCTTTACATGAATATCCAAATTGTTTAAAGCTGTTGTTTCCACTTCACTAGTTGTGAAAATCTTGAATAAATTTTGTGTCTTAATCATAATTATACATATTTAAATTGTTTTATTAATAATTTCTACAATCTCTTTTGGATGATTTAGAATAAAAAAGTGTCCACCGTTAAAATAGTATATTGAACAAATTCCTTCAGTATGACGCTTCCATGAATCACATTGTTCTGCAATAAAATCTTCATCTTTACCGAGTAATATTGAAATATTAAATTCAAAGGGTTTAAACATTTTATTAAATTCATATGTTTCTGCAATTTTTAAATCCTGCTTTAATACAGGAAGTAAAAGCTCTGTTAATTCCTTATCTTGAAAAAAGACATTACTGGTTCCTCCAAGCTCAATTATTTCCCTTTCAAAAGTATTTTCTTCCATTAGATGATATTTCTTTTCATCATTACGGATAACATCAGGGGCTTTTCTACCAGAAAAAAAGATATGTCGAGGTAAGGGAAGTTTGTTTTTTTTAATTTTTATTGCCAACTCATAAGCAATAATGGCTCCCATGCTATGTCCAAAAAACGCATAAGGTTCGTCATTTAAATAATGTTCAATATTCGAGTAAACATCGTGAACTGCTTCAGACACGTTTTTATAAAAAGCTTCTGAAATTCTACTTCCGCGCCCTGCTAATTCGACAGGTATTAACTTTATTGAACTTTTTAAATAAGTATTCCAAACGCTATATTTAAATGCAGATGATCCTGCATATGGGAAACAAAATAAATTCATAAAAAAATTATATAAAAGAATTGGATGACATTATCTGATGTTATCCTCTTTAAACATTAACTAAAACACACCAAAAATTAAAAAAAGAATTATAAACAATAGGTTAATGAACCGTTTAAACGATTTCATTTTTAATCCAGTTTTTAATTTTTAAAATTAACATGATTTGACTCCAATGGGTAGTAAATGTATGATCAACATTTTTAAGAAATTCATACTTGATATAATTGTTTTTTGAATATCTGAAAAACCCCTTTTGTAAAGATAAGTTAAATAAATCATACATATGATCACCCTCGGTAAATAGCAAATATAACCGTTTTTCCTTGCCGGTGATATGATCAAAATCCAAAGTAATAATCTCTTTTTCAGGTATCTGTTTTGTTTTTTCTGAGATGACCATTTTTTTAAATCGACTAATTAATAATCCGGGAATTTGCAAAAGAATTTCCTTTTTGAGAAAATAACTTTTACCGGAGATTATTTTTCTCCATCTAGATATTTTAAATGCATTTTTTTTGTAATACCTTAATTTGCAGCTAATTAAGGCGTTTTCTAATAATTCTTTAATTTCATTCTCATTATTGAATGTTCCATCTGCAATTATTGCTCCTTTGATTGGTTCTATTTTTTTTAGCGATTCCAAAGCAAAAGTACTTGATGAACACAATCCAAATATAATAAACTTCGATATTTCCGTATCCTTAGTTATTTCGTGTATAACTTCTCTAATCTCGCTTACCTTATTATCTTCTGAAAGGTTATTGTCGTCTAATGATTCGCTGTCTCCTAAACCATAAGAATCAAATCTGAATCCGGCAATACCTTCTGTACACAAAGCCCTGGAAAGCCTAACATTAATCTCATTAGGTCCTACTTTATGAACCACTCCTGAATTGGTATATATTACACAGTATTCAGCTTTTACTTCTTCCGGATAGGTTAATATTCCTGTCAGATGAGAAGACCTGCCAAAACATAATATTTTTTCTTTCATACTACAAACCAGTTTTGTATATACTTAAGCTCATCAACAGGAACTAAACTTTTGTTTCTTTGTCCTTCTTTTTTAATCCAAATTGATTGATTAATAGCTTTATAAAAACAATAATCGGTAGCTTCTTTACTGAAAAAATCAAAATTATCAATGAGTAATAATTTACAGTTTGATAAATTAATGCTATTTAGATTCAATTCGTTTAATTCATTTAATAATTTAACACTATAAGTAAAACCAAAGATATCAACTGTGTCCTTTTTATTTCTTTCCTCGAAAGTAAATGAACCATTTAACCATTTTTTATACTCATTTCTTATCTCGTTAATGTACTTTTTCCCATAAATTACAGGAAACCATAAAAATAGTCCTGTCGGTTTTAGATTAATACTTGACAGGAATGCCGTTGTAGCCCCAAATCTAATTCCACCAAGAAAGATTTGTGTTATTCCTGTGTTGTCTTGGAACTCCCTGCAAACTCGATTAATACTTCTTAAGCAAATATCAATATTCAGTTGATCAAATCTGTCATACTCGGAAGAAAACGAATCTCCTGTAAAAGGATAGTCAAATCTTATAACATGATATCCTTTCTGTGACAAACTTTTTGCAAGTTGCAAATATAATCTGTGGCATCTTATATATTCATGACCTATCGGATTGCATAGCACAACACCCTTGGTGTTGTTTTCCGAGATTACTGGTTCATGATAGACGGAGTAAATGTTAAAATCTTCAAATTTAATATAAAACCTTTCCAAAATATATTACTTAGTTAGTTGAAGGTGAATCAATAAGCCTGCTTATTTGTGATAAACTATGATCAAAGTACTTATTCATAGGGATATCTATTCCAAACTTTTCAAGAATTTGGTTTTTTAATTTAAACAACATTAAAGAATGTCCTCCCAAGTCAAAGAAATTATCTTCTGCGCCTATTTTTTCAACATTCAATAAATTTTGCCACATCAATCCAAGTTCTTGTTCTGTTTTAGATTCTAAAGGTCTGCATAAATCAACTTTATTCAATGAATCCGTAAAAAATGTTATTAGTTTGTTTTTATCAATCTTACCATTTCGGTTCAGCGGGATTTCATCTATTCGAATAAAATGATTAGGAATCATATAATCAGGTAATTCCTTTCTTAAACGACTTTTGATATCAAACGTTTTACTTTCATTAAGATTAGATACAATATATGCTATTAATACAGTATTTTCATTAATTGTTTGAGGTAAAACAACAGAATCTATAATATAAGGAATTTGTTTTAATTTTGATTCGATCTCTCCAGTTTCTACTCTTATTCCCCGAACTTTAAACTGGCTGTCATTTCGGCCTATAAATTCTATCATTCCATTGGATAGCATTTTCCCGATATCGCCGGATTTATAACATCTTTTACCGTCTCCCAGAAGGTTATCGAGAAATACTTTTTTTGTTTTTTCTTCATCATTCAAATAGCCTAAAGCCAGATAATCACTTTGATATACAATTTCACCCTGTTCATATACTCTTGCAATTTCATTTTCATTTTTAACAATAAAAACTTTAGTGTTTTCAACAGGATATCCTACAGGAATTATCTCACTTTTAATTCGTGTACTTTTATTCATAAAATATTGCAAAGTAACGGTTGATTCTGTAGGACCCAATCCATTAATCAGGATACAATCATCATTAAAATGTTTTTTAAACAAATCAAAATCATTTTTTTTTGTAGCTTCTCCACCTAAAACAATCAAACGTACTGAATTGTATATAATACCTTTATTTTGAGTGCTAAACAATAATCGGTAAACTGAAGGTGTTGAATGATATATGGAAATATTATTAGATGATATATAATCTGGCAAACCATCAATGCCTTCATTTTTTATATCATAAAGACAAATTGTAGCTCCGTTTAACAATCCCCCGTAAATGCTCATTACAGACGCATCAAAATGATAATTTGATAACATCGATAGATTATCATCACAATCTATTTTTAACGCATTAGTGTACACTTGTATAAAGTGCAAGACATTTCGATGTGTTTGACAAACTCCCTTGGGATTTCCGGTTGATCCTGAAGTATATAAAATATAACATATGTCATTTTTATCAGGAAATGAATTTTTTATTAACTGCTCATTTACAGCAAAGTCATTTCCAATAGCCTCAATGTCAATAACCGTAACTTCATTATCCGCAAGATTTGAAGTCTGGTTTGCAAGCTCCACATATTTTGATTCAGTAATTATTATTCTACTGTCAGAATCATTTAAAATGCTTATGATTCTGTTTACTGGGAAACCTGTATCAACCGGAACATAAGTTTTTCCAGCTTTTAAAGACGATAGCATACCTACAATCATATTTATATCATGTCCAAAAAGCAATATAATGTTTGGTCTTTGGACACAGGTTTCTTCACTATCTTTTATTGATCTCAGGATAGTTGAGGCAACCATATTACATCTGTCGTCCAATTGTTTGTATGTAAGCGTTTTGTCATTTGACTTCAAGGCTGTTTTGTCTGGGAACTTTCTTGTGATATTGTCAAATCTCAACGGGATAGATTGCTCAATTTCGTTTCTTTCAAAAGATGTGTATTCAATAGAAGGGGTTATAGAGTTCACAGTAACCTCTAAATTTTTACAACAAAAAATCTCATAATTCTTCAACTTTTCTTCAGGTGAATCAATTATTTGGCTTATCAATCTAAGGTACTCTAAAAAAATATATTCAATTGTTTGAGCATCAAATAAATCTTTCTTATAAATACATTCGATAAGAATTTCTTTCTTTAGTTCCAGATTATTTATATTAATTGTTAAATCAAATTTGGAGAAATACTTTTCCTGGGGTATCTTTTGTATTTTCAGATTATCAATCTCATTCTGTCTATTTTTCTGATAATTTTGGTAATTTAGAAATACATCAAACAAAGGATTTCTACTTACTTCTCTGCTAATTTTCAGGGAATCAATTAGCTCTTCATATTGGAAATCCTGATTATCCAATGATTCTAAAAGATCTTTATTCACTTCTTTTAGAAATTCCTGAAAGGTTTTATCAAAGGAAACAGTATTTTTAAAACAAAGGGTATTTAAAAATAGCCCAATAACATTATTTAACCTGGGATCAGGCCTTCTAAATACCGGCGCTCCTATAATAATATCATTTTGGCAACAAAGCTTTGCAAAAAGTATATTAAATGATGCGAGTAAAAACGAAAAAACTGTTGTGTTATTTTTTTGGACAATTGATTTAATGGATTGGCTATGAACAGAATCTATACAGATACTAAAATTTGATCCGTTATTACTTATGGCAGAATGTCTCGGGTAGTCAACCGGCAGGTTCAACCTGGGGATTTCGCCGGTAAATCTATTTATCCAATAATTCTTTTGTTGGCTATGTGATTTTGTTTTACTATTCTCACATTGCCATTTTGCAAAATCCTTATACTGAACGGGTAAACTATCTAATTTTTTATTAGAGTACGCAGAAATAAAATCTTCAACAAAAATTCTTTGAGAACTACCATCAGTAATAATATGGTGCATATCCATTAAAAGATACCATTCATTATTGGTATTTACTAATTCAATACGGAGTAATGGTCCGGTATTTAAGTTAAAAGGCACAATAAATACATCATTAAAATAATCGTTAATGCTTTTAGAAATATTTATTTGTTTTACTTTAAATTCGCTACCATCATGAATAATTTGTACGAGTTCTCCATCTATTACTTTAAAAGTTGTACGTAAACTTTCATGTTTATCAATAACCATTTTAACAGCACTCTCGATACGGTTAATCTCAATTTCTCCATCGAGTTTATACAGCTCAGGCATATTATAATTTAAAGATTCCTTATCAAATTCGTATAAAAAATATAAACGCTTTTGAGCACTAGATGCAGCATAATACTCTTTTGACTGAACAGTGTGAATTTTATTACTTTTATTAAGCAAATAAACAACTAATGATTCCTTATTTTTCTTAATATCTTCCAATAAATGTTTTGGCAACATCACTTCTTTGGGATAATCAATGATTAATTCACCATCTCTTTTAAATAGTTTTATATCATTTTTCTCTAATTCTCTCAACAGTAATTCCATATTAAATTGTTATTTGTTGTCTTTCTGTTTTATCTGAAAAATCTACACTCTGTTCAATAATTTTGACTAATTCAAATAAGCTTGTTGCTTCAAATAAATTTCTAATGGTTATTTTCGTATTGAACGACATTCTTATCTTTTCAACCAAAATCATTATTGTTATTGAATTAGCCCCTAATTCCTGAATATTGTTAGACATACTTATTTTTTGAGGTTCTATGTGTAATACTTCACTAATGAGCATAACAACTTGTTCTTCTAATTCACTTGCAGGCAACAAGTTTTTTTCAGTTTTTAAATCAAATGTTACAGGCAGAGCCTTTCTATCTATCTTCCCATTAACATTTAAAGGTAAAGCATCCAGTTGCATGTAGTGATCAGGAATCATATACCTCGGAAGTTTCTTTTCTAACTCCTTTTTTATTATGTCAGAATTTATTTGATAACTTGATGTATAATAAGCAACGAGCATTTTGTTTGTTCCTTCTCCAAATAATTGGACCACTGCATTATTAAGGATATCAAGTGTTTTTATATTATATTCTATTTCGTCAAGTTCAATCCGATATCCTCTGATTTTCACTTGGTTGTCCGCTCTTCTAATAAATTTTAAATTCCCTGACGGCAACCATTTTACTATATCGCCTGTTTTGTACATCATGGTTCCATGTATAAATGGATTATTTATAAAACGTTCTGTAGTAAGTTCAATATTTGTATAGCCCTGTGCTAACCCCTCACCGCTAATATATAACTCTCCTTCAACATTTAGAGGGCAGGTATGAAGAGATTCATTTAATACATAGACCTTGGTATTTGCGATAGGTTTTCCAATAACCACTTCATTTAGCCGGTTTAAAAGGCAGCACGTTGACCATACGGTTGTTTCTGTCGGACCATATATATTATATAACAAGCCTCTATATATTTCTTTAATTTTAAAAAATAAGTCCAGAGGGAATGGTTCTGCACCAACAATTAATAATTCTACATTTTTTAGTGAATTCAGTGTTTTATCAACTTCATAAAGGGCAGATAACCTGGAAGGGAGAATTTGCAAAACATCAATCTTATTTTCTTCCAATAAACTAATATATTTTCCAATATCATTTTGATGCTCTTGTGTGCCAATAATTACTTGCATTCCTTTGCACAAGGGGACTATCAATTCAGGGATGGACATATCAAAAGAATAAGAAGCTAATGATAACGTTTTAGATCCGGGTTTGTAATGAAATATTTGATCTAAACCATAAACCAGATTGATTACATTGCCATGTTTTATCTCAACACCCTTAGGTTTTCCGGTTGATCCGGATGTGTAAATAGTATAAATTAAATCGGTTTGATTTACATCTGGTATTATATTATCGGCATTTTGAAGAATGATATTTTTATCAAGTATGTTGATTATTTGCATGTTGCCAGGCAATTTAACCAACTTTTCAGCGCAATCCGTAAGAATAAATTCAGATTTTATATCATTTAAAATAGTTAGTATTCGTTGTTCGGGATAGTCAGGGTCTATAGGAATATAATATGCCCCTGTCTTCAGGAGACCAAAAATGCCTTCTAACATTAAATGTGTGCGATTTAAGAATAATACTACAGGTACCTTCGGCTTTACCCCATGAATCATGAGGAAATTGGCTAATTTGTTTGTTCGGACATTAAACTCACCGTATGTTTGAGATGTATCATCAGTTTTAACTGCAATACGATCAGGCGATTCATCAACTTGTTGCATTAACAATTGACATACATTTTTATATTCAGGAATAGGTAGTTTGGTATTATTAAATTCGTTTATCAAAGTATTTAATTCATTACCGGGAATAATTGAATACTCTTTAATCTCTAAAGTTTCACATTGGATAATATTGTTTATGAGAGTGATAAAATAATTTATGAGTCTTTCAATGGTTGAATCTTCAAACAGCGATGTTGCATATTCGAAGGAAAGATTTATTGTTTCATCGTTTTCGTCTATATGAAGACTTAAATCAAATTTAGAAGTTCTGTTAATATAATCTATTGGTGTAATATTTAAGTTTTCAGCCTCTTGCAAAGAATTATATAAACGATTTGTATTTTTGTATAACAACATTACATCAAATAAAGGATTTCTACTGAAATCCCTTTCAATATTCAATTGATTGATTAAATCATCAAAAGGATACTGAAAATTCTTAAGCGCCTTTGTAATTAGTTCATGAGTTCTTAATAAAAACTGAACAAAAGTTTCGCTGTTTATGATTTTAGTTCTCAAAGCCATTGTATTGAAGAAATTCCCTATTACCTTTTGAAATTCCGGAATATCGCGAATTGTAACCGGGCTTCCAATAACTATGTCGTTCTGATTACTTATTTTATTGAGAAATATTGAAAAGATGGTAATGAACAAGCTATACATTGTAACATTTGATTCCGATGCAAGTTTTCTTAATTTTAGGATAACTTCCCCATCCAATTCAAATGACAGGCTTTTACCTGCAAAATCTTGTCTGGAAGGTCTGATTTTATCCAATGGTAATTCAAGGACAGGAATATTATCATTGAACATATTAAGCCAGAATTGTTTTTGCCCTTCTAATAATTGTTTACCCTCCTGGCTATTTATCCATTCCGAATAATCTTTATATTGAGATTTTATGTCGGGTAGCTCTCTTTTTCCCTCATATAAGTCGATAAATTCATTTATAATAATTTCAATTGAAGCTAAATCACAATTAATGTGATTGATATCAATCATTAAAAAATGCTCCAGTTCAGATGAACTGACTAATCCGACCCTAAAACAGGGAGCTATGCCTAAATCAAAAGGTCTAATGAATGAAGAGGTAAACTCCACCAGGTTTTTCGCGTTCCATTCATAGTGTTCCACTAAGAAATTTACTTCAGATAATATACATTGTACGGGAATCCCATCCTGCACTTGTATAATAGTCCTTAGCGCTTCATGCCGGTTAATTATTGTTTTAAAACTTTCTTCGATTTTTCGAAAATCAAGTTTCCCCTTTATTTTAAGAAAATATGGAATATTGTAAGCAACATTATCCGGTTCATATTGATACAAAAAGTACAATCTTCTCTGAACCGAGGTAAGTTGATAGTAATCTTTTATTTTACATTTCTTTATTTGGATTGGACTTTCTTTATTTCGTGCCGATACAATACCAGAAAGACCTTCAATTGAAGGATATTTAAAAATATCTTCAATATTGAGTTTAATATCGAATTGTGAATTAATTTTTGAAATTAAATTAATCGCAGACAAGGAGTGTCCACCTAACTCAAAGAAAGATTTATTTATACCAAGTTCTTTTTTATCTCGCTGCAATACTTCCGCATATAAATTTTGTAAAGTATATTCAATAGCATTGGTTGGTTGTTTCGATTCAGTACTTTTAGAATTTACATTCTCGGCTAATTTTTTTACATCAATTTTACCATGTTCATTAATAGGGATTGACTTAATTTCGATGAAATATGAAGGGATCATATAGTCTGGCAATTGGGTAGCAAGGTGTTCTTTCAATTCGTCAAGAACAAAAATTTCCTTAGGAATATAATATGCGACCAATACATTTACCCCATTTACTTCCTTTGCAATAACAACAGAGTTCTTAATATGGTAAAAAGAGTTTAAACACGTAGTAACTTCTTCCAATTCTATCCTGAATCCCCGGATTTTTACCTGTGAGTCCAATCGCCCCAGAAATTCAATATTCCCATCAGGCAGCCACCTGGCTAAATCTCCTGTTTTATAATATCTCTTTGATTTTCCAAATTCAGTTTCTATAAATTTTTCGCTGGTAAGCAGCTCATTATTTATGTAGCCGGGACTTAATTGAACTCCTCCAATAAAAAGTTCACCCGGTACTCCAATGGGTAACAACTGATTGTCACCAACAATATATAGATCCGTATTATCAATTGGCTTTCCAATGGGAATAATATCTAAGCTAAGTGAATGTGGCACATGGAAACAAGACACATCAATCGTAGCTTCGGTTGGACCATACAAATTCGATAATTTTACTTTTTCCGAACTAAATACCTTATAAAATTTCTCTACATGCTGAATTTTTAACGCTTCGCCACTTGTTATAACTTGTCGTATGGAACGAAGTGAACTTCTATCAGTATTATTATCTATTATATAATCTAAGAATGCCTCAAGCATAGATGGAACAAAATGAAGGAGATTCACTTTACCTTCCTCTATTGCTTGAACCAAAGCTTCAGGATCTTTTTCTTTTTGAGAAGGTAAAATCATAACATTTGCGCCTGCTATAGCCCACCAAAATATTTCCCATACTGAAACATCAAAACTAAAAGGTGTTTTAAATAATATGGTTTCATCAGGCTTTAGATCAAACTCTTTTTGCGTCCATAAAAGCCTGTTCACTAAAGAATTATGCCGTATTCCTACTCCTTTGGGCTTTCCGGTTGTACCCGAGGTATGAATTATATAGGCAAGCGACGTCGGGTCGATATGTACAATAGGTTGCTTGTCAGAAGCAGAATTAATGTTTCCCTTGTCGAATTGATTCCGGACATATTCTTTGCTTTCAATATTATTCTTATCAATTTCAATAACAACATCGAAACGATAATTAGTAAGCTCATTGTCAATAGTATATTCTTTATTGGTAATAGAAATATTTTTAATCTCCGGTATTTCATTTTTC
>JGI24696J40584_12961342_pt1 | contig 13865 bp, 9 predicted proteins | sample TergutCo191P4_FD_40584 | JGI IMG/M metagenome (IMG submission 40584)
AAAGGACAAGCCGTAGCCGCAAAACGCAGCGACCGTGAGGCTTCCGAAGGTTGTGTCCTCGCAGCCGCCGAAGGCGAATTTGCCGCAGTATTGGCGCTGAAGTGCGAAACCGACTTTGTGGCTAAAAATGCAGATTTTATCGCACTTACCAAACAAATTCTTGATTTGGCAATGGCACAAAAACCCGCAGATTTGGCAGCGCTGAAAGCGCTCATTATAAACGGAGGACGCACCGTTGCCGAATTGGTTACAGACCGTTCGGGCATCACCGGCGAAAAAATGGAACTCGACTACTACGAATTTGTAAAAGGTACAGACACGGTAGCCTACATCCACCAAGGTAATAAATTGGCAACTTTGGCTGCTTTCAATTTGGCAAATGTAGATTTGCAGGTGAAAAAAGACGTGGCTATGCAAATTGCTTCTATGAGCCCCATTTCTTTGGATAGAAGTTCCGTACCTGCGGACGTTATCGCCAAAGAATTGGAAATCGGAAAAGAAAAAGCCCGCCAGGAAGGCAAACCCGAAGCAATGCTTGATAGAATCGCCGAAGGTCGTTTGAATAAATTTTACCAAGAATCAACTTTGCTGGAACAGGCATTTATCAAAGATGCGAAAATTACCATCGCTCAATACCTGAAACAACAAAAGAATGATTTGACCGTTACGGATTTTAAACGGGTAACTTTGAACCAAGAATAATAAAAAAGCGGCTTTCGCCGCTTTTTTTTAGTTAGATATATCTAAAAAGAACGCAAATGACACAAAAAAACGCAAATTTCCGCAAATCAAAAAATAAATAAAATTTGTATTTATTTGATTATTAATAATATGATTTTTGCGAAAATTTGCGTTTTTTTGTGTCATTTGCGTTCAAAATTGACTTTTTTATACGGTACTCTGCTTGCAGGCACAACATCCGAAGCGGGTTTTACGTACAAATCCTGATCATCGAAAAAAATATGTGCGTTAAAGGCTTTCAACACCTTGTCTTTGGGTACGCCACCAAGGAAAAACGCCTCATCAACGCTCACACCCCAACTGCGCAAAGTCTTGATTACACGAATATTAGCAGGATAATCGCGCGCTGTAACAATGGCTATGCGTATCAACTTGTCGCTCAAAGAGGCTTGCACTTTCGAGAGCAATTTTATGAATTTGGCAAACGGTCCTTCGGGCAATGGCACGTTCTCGTTGCGCCGCTCGTTTTCCTGAAATTTCTCCAAACCCTGTGATTTGAATATTTTTTCGCTGTCGTCAGAAAAAATCACCGCATCGGCATCAAAAGCGATGCGAACAGTGTGTGCATCGGGCGTGTAGTCTTTTGGCGGGTCGTAAATCAGCGCGGCGGCACATTTCTTTGAATTAATAATATCTTGAATGTCAAACTCATTTTTCGAGAGAAACAAATCTACCTCAAACGACTGCACATAATCCGAAAGCGGCTCGCCCGAAGTGAATGCCGAGCGCGTTATCGGCAAAGCGTAATGACTGATGCTGTTGAGGATACGCAAACCTGTGTCGGGCGAGTTGCGCGACATCACAACTACCTCTATCAACTGCTTGTCTTTCTTGTAAGTGTTGATTTTCAACAACGATTCTATCAAATGATAGGCTGTTCCTTTGGGTAATGGAATATTCTCATTCTCAATCTGATAACGTTTGTATTCTTCTACGCCGAGTTTATCGAAAAGGGCGTTTTCTTTTTCCAAATCGAACAATGCACGGGATGAGATGCCGATTACTAATGTGTCTTTTAGATTTATTGCCATAGGTTTTTTGTTTTATTTTAGTTCTCTTTCCACTGCCCTTGCCGGCGGGAGTTAAGGTGTGGAATGTAGAACTTAACCAAAGCACAAAAGTAAAGAAAATTTGCCGATATTTATTCAGAATTTGTTTATTTTCAGAGTAACTGCATCAAAAGTTAATGATTTTTTGAGTGTAGAGAAGTTTACCGGTGCGTTTTCCGGTTTTATTTTACAGGCGTCTTCCCTGAAAGTTACATCCAAATGCCAGTGCAGTTGATTTTTATCCCACAGTGTCCTGTACAATTACCATCTTAATAATTGAAAGATAATTATTATCTTTGTGAAAATTTTTTGAATATGAAAAATCCTTTTATTACAACCGGATACAACCGGCAGTAAAAGGGTTTTTGGAAAAGGATTTTAGAAAAATATTAGAAAAAACCAATGAATACATTAGTAGAACAAAGAAATTTTTTGATATACAATACGCCGAATAATGATGTGCGGATTGATGTTTTTTTGCAGGACGAAACGGTTTGGTTGACGCAAAAGGCGATGGCTGCGCTGTTTGACACAACTCGTGAGAATATTACAATGCACTTGAAAAACATCATCAATGATGGCGAATTACAGGAAAATTCAGTATGTAAGAAATTCTTACTAACTGCCGATGATGGAAAAAATTATCAAACTAATTTTTATAACCTTGACGCAATAATATCAGTAGGTTATCGTGTAAATTCAACAAAAGCAACCGCTTTCCGCATTTGGGCAACCAAAACCTTGAAAGAATACATCATAAAAGGTTTTGCGCTCGACGACAATCGCCTCAAACAGGGACAAACGGTTTTCGGAAAAGATTATTTCAAAGAATTATTGCAGCGTATTCGTTCCATTCGTGCAAGCGAACGCCGCATTTATCAACAAATTACCGATATTTTTGCCGAGTGCAGCATTGATTACGATAGAAATTCGTCCGTTACGCGCGATTTTTACGCAATGGTGCAAAATAAATTTCATTTTGCAATAACAGGAAAAACGGCAGCAGAAATTATTTATAATCAAGCAGATAAGACAAAAGAAAATATGGGATTGACCACTTGGAAAAATTCGCCCGATGGCAGAATTTTGAAATCTGATGTGATTGTTGCCAAAAATTATTTGCAGGAAGACGAAATTCGCCGCTTGGAACGTACTGTTTCGGGATATTTCGATTATATTGAGGATTTGACTGAACGCGAAAATACTTTTACAATGAAAGAATTAGCCGGAAGTGTAAATGAGTTTTTGTCGTTCCGAAAATACAAAATTCTGAAAGGTAAAGGCTCTGTTTCCAAACTTCAAGCCGACAAAAAAGCAATTTTGGAATATGATGAGTTTAATAAAACGCAAAAGATTATTTCGGATTTTGATAGACATATACGAGAGTTGATAACGTCTTAATAATGAAATTTTTGTATTTTTTTGATGTTTTTTCTCAATTCAAATATTTTATACTATTTTTGCAATTCAAATTTTAAAACAAAAATTATCATTTATGAAATAAATCATAGATAAAATTAAAACATATTATTAAAAGCATTTGCTTTATTCTTTGCTATTATAAAATTTCGCAGTTTGACAATAGAACAAAAGGAAAAAGTTTAAAATGTTCACGTGCTTGCGTGAATTTAACTTGATTTCTTTGTTCACGGTTCGCGAAATACCTTTAATAGCGGGAAACAGTTAGTTTCGCGCTTTTTTATTGCTTAAAAATAACTAAACAAAAATATTTATTAATTTTAAAATTTTGATTTCTATGAAAACAGTAAAAACATTTTTTTTAAGTATTACCTTTATGGTAAGTGTGCAAACAATAAATGCCGCAACGATAGAAGTTGACGGTATTTATTACAATCTATTCGCGGGCGAAATATCTACCGCCAAAGTTACATTCAATCCTGCCCAATACACAGGTGATATTGTTATACCAAATTCGGTTATTTATGAAGATACAATTTATAATGTAATAGGTATTGAAGAGGCTTTTTTTAATTGTAGTACACTTACTTCAATAACTATTCCCGCAAGTGTTACATATATTCCCGCTGGTAGTTTTACTGGTTGCAGTAGTCTTGTTTCAATTAATGTAGCAAGTGAAAATGTAGATTATACCTCCGAAGATGGAGTTTTGTTTAACAAAAATAAAACTAATCTAATTTGCTGTCCTGCAAATAAAACAGGAATTTATGTTATTCCCACAAGTGTTACTAATATTTATAGTTCTGCCTTTGCTTATTGCAGTGGTCTTACTTCGATTGATATTCCGGAAAGTGTTACTAATATTTATAGTGCTGCCTTTGCTTATTGCAGTGGTCTTACTTCGATTGATATTCCGGAAAGTGTTACTAATATTTATAGTTCTGCCTTTGCTTATTGCAGTGGACTTACTTCAATTGATATTCCAAGAAGTGTTACTAAAATTGAAGGTTCTGCTTTTGCTTATTGCAGTGGTCTTACTTCAATAATTATACCAAGAGGTATTACCAATATCGATGATTATGCTTTTATAGGTTGCAGTAATCTTGTTACAATTGATGTAGAAAACGGAAATGCATATTATACTTCCGAAAATGGAGTGTTATTTAATAAAAATAAAACTAATTTGATTTGCTGTCCTGCAAATAAAATAGGAGATTATATTATTCCGGAAAGTGTTACCGAAATTAACCGTGCTGCTTTTTCGGGTTGCAGCAGTCTTACTTCGATTGTCGTTCCAAATAGCGTAATAAACATTGAATTAGGCTCTTTTAGAGATTGTACTGGTCTTGTTTCAATTACAGTACCTTTTATTGGAGAAAGTAGAAGTGCCACTGGTGTGAGTGCATTATTTGGTCATAGTATGTTTAATAATTCACCAAGTGCCGATAAAACTACAATATGGCAATTTTTTGCACCATCTACACTTACTGTTGTTGCTATGCCGACATCTCTTAGGAATGTAACAATAACCGGTGGAACCACAATAAATTACGGAGCATTTTACAACTTCTCTCTTCTTACTTCGATAACACTATCGGACAGCATTACCAGTATTAGTGAAGCGGCATTTAATAACTGCAGCAGTCTTGTTTCGATAACGATACCAGAAAATGTAACTAGTATTGGTGATAATGCTTTTAGAAATTGCAGTGCTCTAACTTCAATTATTAATCAAAGTCTTGTGCCGCAAGTTATAAATTCAAATATTTTCGATAATACTACTTATGCTACTGCTACTCTTTATGTGCCTGCCGTATCGTTTGCTTTGTATCAAGAGGCAGAAGGTTGGAAAAAATTTAATATAGTAGAACTTCCCAATATTTCGGAAGATTATATTAATATTACCTCGTCAGACAGCAGTGCTGTTATCACTTGGAAAACCTATGAAAATGCTAAAGGTTACAGAATAACAATTTACGGCAACGAAACACATCGCGACACTATCTGCACTTTGGAGTTCGACAATGAAGGTAGACTTATCAGACTTGTCCTATACAGAGCCAAAGACGTAATGCAAACTGCAAGCGATATTTACACTTATACAGTTGAAAATCTGTTGAGTGATACAGATTATTATTATACACTCGAAATTCTATGTATGGATAATATCGTGCTGGCAAGCCAATCGGATAGTTTTAAAACCACTGGCGACAACACAAGTGTCGTAGAAACGTTGTGCGCGACTTCTCTACGAGTCGTAGGTTATTACAGCGTTCTTGGTCAGAAACTCCCGCAAGAACCTCAAAGCGGAATGTATATCATAATGTATAGTAATGGTAAAACAGAAAAAGTTTTGAAATAAAATAGTATGAAGAGGCTGTTGAAAAAGCAACAGCCTCTTTTTTTGTTGTTTCAGGGAAAAGTTATAATTTTGCATTTTGGAAAATAGCAACTTGAATAATTATAAAATGATTATTGTAAGATATAAAATCTAGGTTCTATTTATATTATAGAAATTTTTTTTTATTCCCATTAGGGAATATCGCTCGGTAGAAAAATGTTTTTATTAGCCGGTTGCATTCCTATAGGAATGCAACCTGTGAAGCAAAATTGTCTTCTACCGAGCGAGGATGCCTAACGGCATTCAAAAAAAAAATAGATATTGAAAAAGAAAAAACTCCGCAACAAAGTACGGAGTGATTTTTTTAAACATTCGGTAAATAGGTATCAAGAATAAAATTCCATCTCCATCGCCGGAATGTTTTTACACTGCAAAGATACGACATTTTTTTTTAATTAATATAAAACCAATGAACATTAACCAAATACGTTCCGACTTCCCAATCCTTTCCGAAAAAATCTACGGAAAGCCATTGGTTTATCTCGACAACGCAGCAACCACACAAAAACCCCGCTGTGTAGTAGAAAAAATCGAAGAGGGATACTACAAACGCAACGCCAACATTCATCGCGGCGTACATTTCCTCAGTCAAGAGGCGACAGAAGCACACGAAGCAGCGCGTGAAACAGTGCGCAAATTTATCAATGCCCGCTCGACAAACGAAATTATTTTTACACGCGGCACAACCGAAGCAATTAACCTCGTAGCAAGCAGTTTCGGCGAACTCTGTAATGAGGGCGACGAAATTATTGTCAGCCAAATGGAGCACCATTCCAACATCGTGCCTTGGCAATTGCTGCAAAACAGACGCGGCACAAAATTAAAAGTCATTCCCTTTGACGAAAAAGGCGAATTGCGCATCGCAGAACTCGACAAACTCATTACGCCCCGCACGAAACTTATTGCCGTTACGCAGGTTTCCAACGCTTTGGGAACGGTCAATCCCATAAAAGAAATTATCGGAAAGGCGCACTCACACGGCATTGCGGTCTTGGTGGACGCTGCGCAAAGCGTTCCGCATTTCAAAACCGATGTACAGGATTTGGACGCTGATTTTTTTGTTTTTTCGGGACACAAAATTTATGCGCCCACAGGTATTGGCGTGTTGTACGGCAAAGAGGCGTGGCTCGACAAAATGCCGCCCTATCAAGGCGGTGGCGAAATGATTGAAAAAGTAAGTTTTGAGCGGACGACTTTCAATGTTTTGCCATTTAAGTTTGAAGCCGGAACGCCCGATTTTATCGGCTCTACGGCATTGGCGGAAGCACTGCGCTATGTTGAAAATATCGGTTTGGCAAACATTGCGGCGCACGAGCAGGAACTTGTCGCATACGCCATAAAAGAACTTTCCAAGATAGAAAATATCCGTTTTATCGGCGAGCCGAGGCAGCGCAGCGGTTTGGTTTCGTTTCTCGTGGGCGATATTCACCCTTACGATATGGGCAGCATTTTGGACAAACTCGGCATTGCCGTGCGCACCGGTCACCACTGCGCCCAGCCTGTGATGGATGCTTTCGGCATCGAGGGTACGGTGCGGGCATCGTTTGCGGTTTATAATACAAAAGAAGAAATTGATATGCTGATTGCCGGAGTGGAGCGGGCGCAAAAAATGTTTGGAGGTTAATTCTTAAACGGTTAATGTCCTATAATGGACAAAATTTGTTATTTATCATCGTAATTTATTGATATACAAGTTTTTTCGACAGACTCAATACATCGCCTAACGGACTATTACTTATCTTAAACTCAGGTTTATTTTTCAGCAGATGATTTATTTATTTGAAATAATATGACTTTTATTCAACTTTTCAAAAATATTCTTCCCTACATTCGACCATATAAATGGTTGATAGTATTAGCATTATCCCTCACTTTCATAGGCGCATTGACCGCGCAGGTAAACGCCTACGTGTTGCAATACACTGTAAACAGCATTACCAAACTTGTCAAAGAGCACAAGCCGTTGCAGGAAGGTTTACACATTATCACTATAATCTCTATTATTCTGTTAAGCAAAGAGTTGGTGAATATTTTTATCTCTTTCGGACAAAAATTTTTCGGCGAAAAAATCCGTATTTTGATTTCCAAAGACCTTGCACAACAGGTCATAGAAAAAGTTTTGACCTACCGAATGGCGTTTTTTACCGCCGACGAAAGCGGCTCGGGCAAACTGCAAACCCGTATCGACCAGGGCGTTTCGAGTTTGACGCGCACGGTGCAGAGTTTTTTTATCGACATTTTTCCGCTCTTTACCTCCGCCATTGTCGCGCTGATTGGTATGTTCAACGCCAACTTTTATGTCGGACTTGTTGGGCTGTGCATCGTGCCGATTTACTTTTTTATCAGTCAAAAACAGGCGCAAAAACTCAAGGGCTGGCGGCGAAATATGCGCACGTACCGCGAAAATAAATCGGGCGGAATTATCAATATTTTGGAGTCAATCAACGTGATAAAATCGTTTAACCGCGAAGAAATTGAGGCAAAAAAGCAACTCGAACTGCAAACCGCACTGACCGACACGCAAATGAAAACGCGCTCAACCAATTTCAAGTTCGATGGACTGAAAACTTTTACCGAACAGTTTGGCGTGGTAATTATCATTATATTAACCGCTTACCTCGTGCTGACGGGGCAAATGCAAATTGGCGCGATAATGCTTCACATAATGCTTTTCAACAATGTTACCGCGCCAATTCGGCAGTTGCACCGCATTTACGATGATGTGAATGATGCGCTGATTTATGCTGAGGGCTTTTTTGACGTGATGAATTCCGACCACGAGATTGAGCAGTCGGGCAATTACCGTCCCGAAAAGGTGCTTGGGAAGTTTGAGTTACGCAATGTCGATTTCTCGTATCCAAACGGCACACAGGCGTTGTTCGACGTTGATATGACTATTCTTCCAAATAAAATCACAGCGTTGGTTGGACTTTCGGGTGCGGGCAAAAGTACGGTTATCAATCTGCTTGACAAATTTTACGAGCCTGCCAACGGCGAAATTCTGCTTGACGGCGTACCTTTGCACGAATACGACACCAAGTTTTTGCGTGAAAATATCGGTCTTGTGTTGCAGAAAAACCATATTTTCAGCGGCACAATAGCCGAAAATATTCTTTACGGCAAAACAAATGCTACTTATGAAGAGATGGTCGATGCCGCCAAACAGGCGTATATTCACGAGCAAATCGTCAAGTTGCCAAACGGTTACGAATCGTCTGCGCTTTTGCTTTCGGGCGGTCAGCAGCAACGGATTGCCATTGCGCGAATGTTCCTGAAAAAACCGCCCATCATCTTCCTCGATGAACCGACTGCAAGCCTTGACGCCATTGCCACCGAGCAGATTAAAAACAGCCTCGACGCTATCAAAAAGGACAGAACGGTCATTATCATTTCGCACAGCATTTCGCAATATATTGATAGCGAGATGATTTACGTAATGAAAAATGGACGGGTTGTGGAGTGCGGTACGCACGAGGACGTTTACCGCCAAGACGGTGCTTACAAAGAGATTTTTGATGCTGCGGCACGGAGTTTGAATGTGGAGAAGATAAGTGATACGATAAATTAGGGAAATGTTGTAACTTTGTGGATAATTATAAATTAGTGGAAACCCGCACACTCGAAGAATTGGAGTTAAGCGGATTTATCAGGCGTTATAATTCGTTTGAAAAAAGAGAGAAAAACGCTATCTATCAATTAGTTGACTTCTTTACGCTGTTTTATTTCAACTTTATGGAAAACAAACTTGAAAATGACGAATATTTTTGGACAAATTTCATTGAAAATGCCCGTCATCGTGCGTGGAGCGGTTACGGTTTTGAACAGGTTTGTTTGGCACATTTGCCGCAAATCAAGCAAAAGTTAAGCATAGCCGGCGTTTTGACAAAAACCGCCTCGTGGCGCAGCGCCGATAAAGAAAATGCCGCGCAAATTGATTTGCTGATAGAACGAAACGACAAAGTAATCAACCTTTGCGAGATGAAATATGCTTCGGAAAAGTTTATCATAGACAAAAGTTACGATGAAATTTTACGGAATAAACGAGGCGTTTTCCGTTCTCAAAGCAAGACAAAAAATGCGATACATATCACACTCATAACGACTTACGGCGTAAAACACAACGAATATTGGGGCAATATCCAAAGCGAAGTTACAATGGATGACTTGTTTGCGTTTTGATTTATTCGTGGCTGTAACTATAAAAAATCACTCTACTGAGACCGATTAAATTTTTGGTTGTAAAAAAATGGGCAACCTAATTTTAGGTCACCCAAAAGTTGTCATTTAATATAACAATCTTCGAAAGTCCGCATCACCTGCGTTCTTTTAATGAAAACTTCTTATTTTTTCAAAAGTTCAATCACCTGATTATAAACATTTTGTGCCGTAAAACCAAATTTTTCGTCCAACACAGTATAGGGCGCAGAAAAACCAAAAGACTCAAACCCAAACACCTTACCATTTGCACCAACCAAACGGAGTAGAGTAGAGGGCAAACCTGCCGTCAAACCAAATACAGGCAGATTTGCAGGAATTACTTCACGCTGATATTCAGTCGTTTGGTTGAAGAAAAGCCCTTCCGAAGGTGCAGAAACAACCTGTACTTTCAAACCTTTTTCTTCCAAAAGCGGCGCGGCTTCCACCAAAGTTGCCACTTCTGAGCCGTTTGCCACGAGGATAATGTCGGGCGTTCCCGCTGCTTTTTTGACGATATATGCGCCTTTTTTCGCCTGCAAAGCCTCTTGATACGACACCACAGATTTAATATTTTGGCGCGATAAAATCAATACCGATGGCGTTTTCGTGTTTTCCATTGCCAACTTCCAAGATACGGTTGTTTCATCAACATCAGCGGGACGAAGCACAAGCGTACTGTTGTGTCCCGAATGATTTTTGAGTTGTTCCATCAAGCGTATTTGCGCCTCTTGTTCAACGGGTTGGTGCGTCGGTCCATCTTCGCCCACACGAAACGCATCGTGCGTAAAGATGTATTTCACAGGCAGTTCCATCAGCGCCGACAAACGCAAAGCGGGTTTGATATAATCGGAAAAAACAAAAAATGTGCCGCAAGCCGCCATCACGCCGCCGTGCAACGCAATGCCGTTCATTATCGCCGCCATTGTGAGTTCGCACACGCCGACTTGCAAAAACGCACCCGAGAAATCGCCTTTCACAAGGGCTTTGGTGTGTTTCAAAAAGCCGTCCGTTTTGTCGGAATTGGAAAGGTCGGCAGAGGAAACTATCATATTTTCAACCTTTTGGGCAAGTTCCGAAAGCACCGTTGCCGATGCGCTGCGCGTGGCTTGGTCTTGCTTTTGTGCAATTGCCGAGAAATCAATATCGGCGGGCTTTCCGCTGAAAAACGATTGCAGTTTTTTTGCTAATTCGGGATGTCCGGCTTCCCATTGTGCCTGTTGCGCTCTTTTTTGAGCAACAATTTTTTCTAATTCTTTTTTGCGGGCAGCATAGAGTTCGGCTGTTTCGGGAAAAATCACAAAAGGATTTTCGGGATTTCCGCCCAAGTTTTCTATGGTTTTCTTCGGACAGGCGCCTGCTGCCGATAACGGTTGTCCGTGTGTAGAAACTTGATTTTCAAAACTTTCGCCGTTTGCTTTCATCGCGCCTTTGCCCATAATGCTGCGACCGATAATAAGGGTCGGTTTTTCGGTTTCGGCTTTGGCTGCGGTCAGCGCTTTGCGGATTTCGTTGGCATTGTTGCCGTCAATTTCGATGACTTTCCAATCCCACGCTTCGTATTTTTTGGCAGTGTCTTCGGACGATACGTCGCTTACTTTGGTCGAAAGTTGAATATTGTTTGCATCGTAAAACATTACCAAATTGCTCAATCCAAGCGTTCCGGCGATACGTCCCGCAGCCTGCGAAATTTCTTCTTGAATGCCTCCGTCTGAAATAAATGTGTAGGTTTTGTGGCTCATCCACTCGCCGAAACGCGCTGCAAGAAATCGTTCGGCAATCGCTGCGCCGACAGCCATTGTGTGTCCCTGTCCGAGCGGTCCCGATGTATTTTCCACGCCACGCGCCACATCAACTTCGGGATGTCCGGGCGTAACGCTGCCCCATTGACGGAAATTTTTGAGGTCGTCCATCGTATATTTTCCGGTCAAAGCCAGTGCTGCATAGAGCATCGGCGACATATGCCCCGGGTCGAGGAAAAAGCGATCGCGGTTAATCCACTGTGGGTCATTGGGGTCGTATTCCAAAAATTCGGAAAAAAGTACGTTGATAAAATCTGCGCCGCCCATCGCGCCGCCCGGGTGTCCCGATTTCGATTGTTCTACCATAGATAACGCTAAAATTCTGATGTTATCTGCTGCTTTGTTTGTGTTCATATTTTATTATTTTGATTTATTATTGCCAAATATCGCTGACCCATAGCAATCCGAAATTTATGCCATAGGTTATGTCTAATTTGTTGTTTGTTGTTATCTTGCTATCCGCTGATGTTATCCACGGTTTATTATTTAATTTCAAATAATAACCTCCTGACAATCTTACATATAAAGATTTTTCTCTATAGAATGTCGGCAGTTTATAAGCAAAAGAAAGTCCTCCATACCCTGTTAATTGGTGAAAGCGAATATCAAGGTCTCTGTTATCCACATATTCTTCTAATGATTTTTTACTGCCTTTGTTCCAATTATTTAATCTAAACCTGTAGTATCTGAATGCTAATTCAGGACTAATAAAAAAGTGTTTAGTATCAATTACTCGATAGCCAAACAATAATCCGAGTTTTGTTGTGCTAAGTTTAATATTTATGTTCCTACCTTTTTTATTTGAACCATCATTTAAATTATATCCAAATTCAAAGACACCATTAAATTTTTTGTAATAATAACCGAGTCCAAGATCATAGTCAAATCCAGTGAACAGATTTATAAAGTCAATATTTTCCTTTCCAAGAGCATTTTCAAAATCATTGAAATTAATTCCCATTAAATTTGCTCCAAAATACATTTCAATTGCAGAAGAATAATGAGGCGGACAACTAACAAAAATAGAATTGGGGTTCGTCGTCAGTTCCTCTTTATTTGGCACTAAAGAATTAATAGTATCTTGTGCAAAAAGATTTGAATTTATGATAAATATAAATCCAATCAATATCAGTGATTTTATGTAATGTAATTTTTGCAAAGTTGTTTTAATTTACAATTATATTCTCTTTTGTTCTATTCTAATGTGATTTTTATTTGCTTTTTTTCCGGCAAAAAGTTATCTTCTGATACTACATTTTCGCCTGTTTTCAGTTCCAACGCCTTGCGAGCATCGCCCGCAATTTTGCCTCCTTGATGAGCGGCTTGTTTATTTTGCACAAAACCTTTGGGGTTTTGTGTGCGGACAATCGCCGTTGTAGAAGCCTCGCCAAGCATCGAAAAAATTAGTTCAAGGTCATTAAAATGATCGCGTAAATTTTGACTTTTCAGACCTTTAACTTGTTTGTATTCTGAGGGCGTAAGTCCAAAAGTTGCTTTTGAAATTTCGGCAGTAAGAATAGCATATTCTACTTTTTCTTTTACACCGTGATTTTTCCATTCGTCTGTCAATTCTTCTCTGATGGCAATGCTGCGCATACGCTTTTCAATCCAATCATCGGGATAGCCTTTGAGTTTGTATAGTTCGCGGGTACGTTGTGTGGCAATTTCAGGATTTTCGATTTCTTCAATACGCTCGCTACCTATTTGAGCCAACCAACGTTTAAATGGCTCTGCCTTGGGCGAAGGAATGGACTGGATAATTCGAAAAATCCCTTTGACATCGGCACAATTCATTTGTTGTTTTCCACCAGACGTTTCCACGATAAGGGTAGGTACAAATTGTACCCACCCTTTGGCGAGTTCTTTGTCACGTTGCCGAAGACGTTTGATATATTGCTTGGGGTCTTTACTATCAGTTAAAATGGCAACAACGTCCTCTACAACGAAATACCATTTTTCTTCCGTCTCACTCCAAGTTGTACGTACTTGTCTGCTTTCAAAAAGTTTTATGCTGCTCATATCAATAATTAACAATTATTTTCTCTTTCCTATTCTTTACATTATTAGTAAACACCCCAGCATCACTCGGATACCCAATCGGAATAAGCGCAACCGGCTCAATATCCGCAGGCAAATTCAAAATCCCACTACACTTTTTAGCATCAAAATTACAAACCCAACAAGTACCCAAACCCTGTTCGGCAGCTGCCAAAGTGAGGTGCGTAACGGCAATCGTTACATCAATATCGCAATGGTCTT
>JGI24696J40584_12961341_pt1 | contig 13802 bp, 9 predicted proteins | sample TergutCo191P4_FD_40584 | JGI IMG/M metagenome (IMG submission 40584)
ACCGGTTTATCGGCTTGGATGGAACAGCCAAAACTACCGAATGGGATCTCCAACTCAACAAATTGCCCCGCCTGTAGATTCGTAAGGGTCGTTTGCGAATTTCCTACTGCCCGTATTGTGCCGCCCACTTGTGTAATATTAGTATTGTTTTGAGACACAACAATACGCACAACATCATGAACAGGATGCGAAACCGGAGCAAAAAACTCTTTACCCCATACATGAATTGGAGCCATTTGCTGCATTAAATGATCAGCAGATCCATAAATAAAATAATTTTTTGTTAGTGCAAAATGTGCGATGGGCTTATTTGCAGAGATGTAATCACCAGTCATATCGGGAACATTTACTATGTAATAAACATCGCCTTTATTTAGTGGTGGCGCCACCGAAACATTATTTTGATACACTTGTGTATTGTTCTCTGTGGCTATAACAGCGTATGCATCAGTTATAGCAGATGGAGTGGTTGTATAAGAAATTTGGTAATATTCTGTTCCCAGTGCTGTTACAGGTAAAATATTGGTGGCATCAGCGGTAGCGCCGGCTTGATTTAGTGCATAGACCGTAACCGGCATAGTAGTGGTAATATGAACACTAAGATTAGTTGTGCCTGTATATGTATTATACACAGCACTCTTTTCTTGTTGCGTAAGGATGTGTGTATAAACCTGTCTTGCCTCAATCACTGTATCTACAGAAGTTCCCAATTGAGTAAAAAATATAGTTACATTTGTTTTATGATCTTTGGCTACAATACGTATTTGCAAATCAACTGCAACTAATGGAACCGTTGCGTTTTGCCCATAAGTCAACCAAAAATCTGTACCTTCTGTGGTTTGTGCTTGAAGGGCGGAAAAGGTAAGCAAAAAAAATGCAATAATAGAATAATATTCTTTTTTCATAGCATATATTATTTTGATTAATGGCACAAAAATATAAAAGAAAAACTATTTTTGCACAATCATTTTATTTTTAACCAAAATCAATTTATTATGAAAAAGTTACTACTATTGTCTGCTCTCGTTATGAGCATCTTCCTTACCGCGCAAGCCGGATATGTGATTAGAGGAATTCAAACTTATGTTTCTTCCGATGATTTAAAAAATTATACACTTACTTTTTATAAGGATGACGGGCCTATCTGTGCCGCATCCATGTACACAACGTCTGCACCGGGTGTAGGGAAAAATACCATTGCCATTATTCGTGCAAATACTTCAGCGGCTCACCTTTTTCCACTGGTGCTACCCAATGATATTCCTGCAATTAATAATGTAGAAGTAAGGGATTTTCATTACGATGCAAGTAGCGACAGCTATGTACTTTGTGGCTCTCGGCAATTAGGCAATACCACTAATGCTTTTGTGGCAATAATAAACCATGACTTTACTCAAATGCGTTTTTTTGAATATCAATCAGCTGACATGTTTTATTCTCTTTGTTTTGCCTATCAAACCTCTCCAACTCCTGTATTAAGTGATTATTACGTCTGTGGCACAAGAGGGAGCCATGGAGTTATTGCTTCCATAGATAGAGTTTCTTTTCAAGTTATTAATTTTTCTGTTACAGCCACAGAGTGGGAGTACCACAAAATAATTGCAAAATATAGTCAACAGCAGATTGTTCCACATTTCGTTGCCTCTGGTAAAAACCCCGGATGCACAAGGATAGGGTTCACCACGGTAGACTCACAATTTAATGTAATAAATAATTATGCGTGGGTTCAGCAAACAGAACCGCGTTCCCACTGTGTCGTGGCAGAAAATGTTTTGACAGAGAATGCTGTGATATTGGCATCTTCATATCAAAATATAGTAACCCTGAACCCTGTTAACTACCCTATTATGACTGCTACGATACGCGCATACCGTTTTCAATTCCCATCAGGAAGTAGGTATTCAGTTCAAGATATCGCTACACTTCAATTGACCGATGCCACCTTTCGTATTTCTGTGGCTGGTTTTGCTATTAATCTATTCTCGGCACCGCTGCAAACAAGAGCCTGGCATGGATATATGATAGGATTATCTCCCACAAGTATCATGCAAAATAATTATTATTATAATACATCTGAACAGTACGAACATTATAAGATAAGGTATCAAAAAGATCCTAATTCTCCCATTTATAAGGAATATACAGGGGGGTATTTCCAAAGTGCTTTTGAAAACTGCGCTCTATTTGGTACCCCGCTGACACTATTTGATGAGTGTGACCACCTCTACCAAAGTTCTCTTGAACTTGAGTCCATTAGCTGGGGTACATTTTCTTCCATACAGGTTAATGTGCCAAATACCCCTCAGAGCCTTTATTCGTCAACCCTACTTGAACTGCTTGCGGATGACTACTGCGGCACTTTCAAAGGAGAAGCCCTTACCCCCGAATTGGTAAGTCCGGCTGAACAAGAAGGCGAAATCATTACTTATTACGACCATATTACCATAAAAGATGTTCCGCAAAACACCAATTACCAGATTTATACCATAACCGGTCAATTGATACAAACGGGGTTTGCCACTCCCGATATTTCTACTGCACAACTCAGCAAAGGAATCTATATTTTACGATTGGAAAACGGGAAAGCGTTTAAATTTGTGAAATAGAAGTAATTTTGTACTAATAATTTACCCTTGAATTTTTGGCTGTTTCCGGTCGTTCAAGGGTATTTTTTCTTGTTTGCGGAAGAATTTTGTTATGCGGGTGCGCGCAACGGACTGCTTGGTGATTGTGCGTGGACAGTTATTTTGCTACTTTCGCGGCGTTGTTTCAAATTGCGCTCAGCAACCGTATTAAAAATATTTCTTATGAAAAAATTATTTACATTGTTTTTCCTCTTAAGTCTCAACTTTTTATCATTTGGTGCATACTTGGAAAATGTTCCAACCCAATTGGTACAACCCAATGGCGAAGTATTAAATCTTTTTATCACAGGAGATGAGTTCTACAGAAGGGTTCATGACAGTGAAGGGTACTCCATTGTTCAGGGTAGCGACGGCTGGTATTATTATGCGCTGTATGATGCTGAAAAGGATGAATTGGTTCCAAGTTCGTATCTTGTAACAACCTCTCAAAACATAGAATTGACTATGGCAAAGGGTTTAACCATTTCGCATGAAAAATATATGGAGAGGCGCCGCGCTTACTTTGAACCTACCGGTTGCACACCCTCCGGCGCTGCCAAAAATTCTATTCTGAAAGATTTGGCAGACGCCAAATCTACCCAACAGATGAATAACATCGTTATTTGTATAGGATTCTCTGATACAGAGGGAATGTCTAATAGTTTCAGTTTTGTAAATGGCATGTTTAACACAAATGCCGGTAATAATATGAGGGATTATTTTTCAACCATGTCTTATGGGAAATTAGACCTTGTATCAAGTTTTTACCCGCCGGCAAATGGAGATCTGCTTAGGTTTTATAAAGACAGCCAACCCAGAAATTACTATAGACCTTACCATGCAACTACAAATCCTATAGGCTATCAAAATGGAAACGAGGAGACATCACGTGAACACGCTTTGTTAAGAAACGCCGTAAACTGGGTTAATGCCAACTGGCCCGTTTCAACAAGTTTAAATCTCGACATCAACAACGACGGACACTGCGACTTTATCTCTTTTGTTGTTTACGGTACAACCGGTGAGTGGAATGAATTGCTTTGGCCCCATAAATGGTCATTGTACTCAAGTCCAGCTGTTTATCTTAATGGCAAACGGGTATATGATTACAACTTTGAATTGGACGGCAATCCCACCTACTTTAATTCCAATGTGTTCTGCCACGAAGGGTATCATGTACTGAGCGCACCCGACCTGTATCATTACTATGATTATACTGACATTAGGGCTTGTTACTCCTGGGATATTATGGATTATAGTTATTTGACCAAACCTCAGTCTATGTCGGCATACATGAAATACGAGTATGGAAACTGGGTTACCTCATTACCCACAGCTACCCTTAACAAAACTTACGAATTGTTTCCATTTTATAACTACGACGGTTCTAATCCAGATAAGCAGGTTATGTTTAAGATACCCATGACCGGTACCTCGTCGCAATACAGTGTTGTTGAGTACCGCAAGAAAGCAGGTACCAACTATGACTATTATTTACCCAATGAAGGGTTTTTGATATACCGGATTGATTCTTATATGAGTGGAAATTCTAATTTTAACGGAACCTACCTATTTGATGAAATCTATTTGTATCGCCCGGGCAGTTCTCAAACCGGCGGCGTTTATACGCAGGGCAATTTTAATGAAGCTCCTTTTAATTCCATCAATAACAGAACAGCATTTAACAGTACAACCAATCCCAAGCCTTGCCAATCTGATGGAACCGCCGAAAATATGCAGGATATTAACAACATACTTTATGATAGTGAGACCGATTCTTATACTTTCTTTTATGGGAATCCGGTAAACAGGCAAATTTCATTAGGGAAGATAACATTAGCGCTTGCCCAAGCCACCGGCTCTACCGGTACGGTAACCGTTACTTCCAATGTGTTATGGCGCGTTACAATACCTGAAGGCGCAACAAGTTGGCTGTCGGCTTCTATTACAAAAGGATTGAACGATGGAACGGTGATATTGACTGCTTTAAGTGAAAATGCAAGCGGAACTGATAGAATAGCTCATGTTACCATTACAGGTAATAACGAAACGTTTATTGTAACCGTTACCCAAAGCTCAGATGAAGTGATTGAAGAACCCTTCGGATTGAAAGTTGATGTAAACGGAACTGACGCATTGTTTTCATGGAATAATGAAATCTTTTTAGACAATATGGAAGGTTATAATAATTTTATTATCAATAATATTGGTGATTATATCTTGTATGACGGGGATGGCAGTTCCACTTATCCTATTTCGGGAAGCGTTTTTCCCAATCAAGCCTATAAAGGTTCTTATATCGTATTTAATCCTTCGCAGGTTTCTCCCCCCATGACGGCTCCGGAAATTCAACCGCATAGTGGTAATAAATTTCTTGCCTGTTTTTCTGCAACACAATCTGCAAATAACGACTGGTTGATTCTGCCCAAACAAAGAATAAATACCGGAACGGTGTTTAAATTCTGGGCAAAAAGATATCCGAATCAATTTGGTGCTGACAGATTTAAAGTAGGCGTTTCAACAACAGGAACTCTACCCGCCAATTTTACCATCATTTCTTCGGGAAACTACGTGGAAGCTCCGTTGTCATGGACAGAATATAGTTATAACTTAGATGCTTACGCAGGCAGTGACGCTCATGTTGCCATTGCTTGTGTTTCTAATGATGCTTTTATTTTTATGGTTGACGATATTTTTCTGGGCATTCCCGGAAAAGGGAGCAGCAACCCATCCGGCAAGTCGTTTTCTGGATACACCGTTTATTTAGACGGCAGCCCGAAAGCAACAGGCTTACAGAATACGGAATATTTATTTACCAATCTTTCCGAAGGCATGCATACTGCAGGAGTGCAAGCCATTTTTACCACAGGGTCATCAAACATAATTACTAAGAACTTCTTTGTTGGAAGTGGCTGTCCGGCGCCAACAAACCTTGGGGTTACCTATACTTCTGATTGTGCGGCAGAATTAACATGGAACGCTCCTCCACAGAAATTGATCGTTCTCAAACCCACTCAAGAGGAAGAAGCTATTGAAGAGCAAATGTCTTTGCAGACGGACGTACGCTTTTCATCTTTTAATACACATAATAATAAAATTGCCCATAGCGCGCCTCTTGAAAAATCGGCTCATTGGTTGTCATGGTGTAACGTTAATGAAGATGCCGTAGGAACGGGTGAACCGGTTGATTTTATTGCGGCTGCAAGATTTACACCTGCCGATTTAGCAGCAGCATCCATAGTTAACGGAGATGTCATTTCTAAAATAAGGTTTTTCGTTTATAACACAGAGGGCATAACATTTACAATACAGATCTATCAAGGCGGCAACTCTCCCGCTAATCCGGGCTCTCTTATGTATCAGCAAACAATTACGCAACCTTTGATCTCCGAAGCGTATAATGAAGTAGCGCTAACAACCCCGTATCTTATAAACAGCACTCAAGAATTATGGATTGCATACCGTCTTCAAATAACTGAATTTGGGCAGTTTCCCGCCGGATGTGATGCCGGACCAAGGGTAATTAACAAAGGAGACCTGATCTATTCTTATGGCACATGGAGTAATTTGTTGGAAGTGGCAGAAGTTGAAGCAAATTGGAATTTAGAGGCGCTCATTGGTTTGGAAACGACATACAATATTTACAGAAACGGCTTTCTTATTGCATCCAATATTACAGGGACCTCATATCATGATGAAGGTTTTTCACCCCATGAAGGATATACGTGGTCAGTCAGGGCAGTTTGTCCGGCAGGTGGAGTCTCTGCACCCGTTTCATCTACTTTAACAGCGTGCCAACCTGTTTATACTATTACGGCAAGCGCAGGTACTCATGGCGCGATATTTCCCACCGGAGCCGTAACCGTAATACATGGAGAAAATAAGACTTTTTATTTCTACCCTGAATCAGGATACGAGATAAATACAGTATTGGTAAATGGGGTGAACAATACGGGGGCAGTAGCAAGCGGAAACTATACTTTTACTAATGTTACCGGCAATCATACTATTTCGGTTACTTTTAAGGAAATATTTGTACCTGTAACCAATATTACAAATGTGCCGGCAGTTGCTACTGTAGGAGTTTCACTTCCTTTAACAGGCACAGTTATACCAAGCAATGCAACTAACAAAACCATTGTTTGGAGCATGGTGAATGCAGGAAGCACCGGCGCCAGTATTACCGGCAGCGCTTTTCTTGCCACTGCATCCGGAACGGCAGTAGTAATGGCTACTATTGCAAATGGCACAGCCACCGGTACAAATTACACGCAACAGTTCAATATTATTGTCAATGCCGGTTTTGTTTCTGTAACCAATATTACGAATGTGCCGGCAACAGCAACCGTAACGCTTCCGCTTACCTTGACAGGTACTGTGGTTCCGAACAATGCCACCAACCAAACTATTGTTTGGAGTGTATGGAATCAGGGAGGTAGCGGCGCTACCATTTCGGGAGGAAATATTCTGAATACTACGGCATCGGGTACGGCAATCATCAGGGCAACCATTAACAATGGATCGGCAGCAGGCACAAATTATACGCAAGATTTTAATATTGTGGTAAGTAAAGCAACATTGTCGGGTACATTAACGATTAACGGCAATGCTGTTTTCGGCAGCCTTTTAACTGCCATTACTACTGCATTAACATCAGAGCCTTCGGGAGTTTCCTTAGGAACTTTATCTTATCAATGGGGGCGCAATGGTACGCCCATTGCTGAGGCGACCAACCCAACTTATACCTTGGTACAGGCAGATATAGGTAGCGTATTATCTGTATCTGTAACAGCAGCCAACTGCAACGGAACTGTTTCCGCCAATACGGTTATTGTTACAAAAGCAACGCAAACGCCACCGGATAAGCCTGAGTTAGATCACGCCACCACCCATAGCATTACGCTCAAAACCATGCTCAATTGCGAATATCGCATCAATGGCGCTGCCTCATGGCAAACATCCACCACATTCGATGGGTTAACGCCTAACACAACTTATGCTTTTGAAGCTCGTAAAGTGGAAACCGATACGCATTTCCCTTCCGAACCAAGCCCGTCAGCACAATTTGCCACCAATGTGGTTGCTACCTATACAATTACCGCTACCGTAAACAATCCAAATTTCGGCACGATAGAACCGTTGGGTGAAACCGTTGTAGCGGAAGGGGGAACTGTTACCTACACCATTACGGCTTATCAAAACTATGAAATTAGCGATGTATTAGTGAATAATTTATCTCAAGGTAGAATAAACACTTACACGTTTGAAGATGTGAGAGCGAACGGCGCTATTGCAGCTTCTTTTGGTGTAAATGGTATTGGTGAAAACGAATTTAGAAATGTACATGTTTACAGTCATTCAAATTCTATTTATATCAAAAATGAAACCAACGTTGCCCTAAAATCAGTAGAGATAATAGATATGTTTGGGCGTAGCATTTATCAGGACACTGTTACAGATATCGAAACCGTGATTACCCTTCAGGTTGCCAATGGTATTTATACTGTAAGATTGATTTCAGAAGATGAGAATGTAAGCGCTACTAAGGTATTGATATTGAGGTAATGTGTGCTTTAACGCATTTGTGCGGAGAGGAAGGGATTCGAACCCTTGGTACACTCACGCATACAACGGTTTTCGAGACCGCCCCATTCGACCGCTCTGGCACCTCTCCGAAAAGGAGCGCAAAGAAACATTATTTTTTATATACCTGCAACACAAAATCTGCAGTAACTAATGCCGCCATAGCCTCCACCACAGGCAAAACTCTGGGAACTACGCAGCGATCGTTGCGGTTGCTCCCGGTATAAGTGATTGCTCTTCCTTCAAAATCAATAGTTTGCTGTTCTTTCTGTAAAGTGGGAACCGGCTTGAATGCTGCTGAGAAATAAATTTCCTGCCCATTGGTGATACCCGCTTGCACACCGCCATCGTTATTGCTTTGAAAGGAGAAGTCAGAATTTTGGATGTCGTTATAATCAGCACCTTTCATTTTGGCGGCGGCAAAACCTTTTCCCATTTCAAAGCCTTTGCAGGCGTTGATAGAAAGTATGGAATATGCTAACCGCGCATCAAATTTATCGTAAACAGGTTCGCCCAAGCCGGCGGGCAAATTTTTAATTACACAATGTACGAGTGCGCCAAAAGTATCTCCTTCATTTTCAATTTTTTTCATTTTTTCTTCTCTGTATTTTTGCGTATGTTCATCTTCCCAGCAGCGAATTTCAATGTTCCATTTTTTTAAAAAAAGCTTTGCAATAGCTCCGCCCACCACCCTGCACGCGGTTTGCCGCGCTGAAGCTCTGCCCGTTCCCGAGTTGTCCGTAATCCCGTATTTCATCTTGTAGGTGTAAGAAGCATGTGAGGGCTTCATAACGTGCAACATCGTCGTATCAGGTTGCACATCCTCATTCGGAATCCGAAATTCGATAGGAGCGCCTGTCGTTTTTCCGTTTTCAATGCCAGACAGAAACTGTACACGATCCGCTTCGCGGCGCTGGGTAGAGTAAGGGTGAGGCGAAGGTGCGCGGCGAACTAACTCTTGCTGAATAAACTCAAAATCAACATCCACTCCGGCAGGGCAACCTGTAATAGTGCCGCCGATAAAAGCATCGTGCGTACCGCCGTAATCGCTGAGAATGAATGATGTACCGAAAGTGTTCAATTTACCCGTTCTAACTTTTTTTGTTTGTTTGTTTTTGACAGTTGTGACAGGTCGTTTATGTTTAACGAAAAGTTGAAGTAATTGGGGGTGGCGCCAACGGCGTAATGAGAGCGGGAGAAACCAAATTGAATAGATTTAATATCCAGCATAAAACCATAAGCAAAACCTGCCATTGATTTTTTTTGTTGAATACGCATTGCCCTGTTTTGGTCGTGATTGTAGCTCACAAAAAGCGTAAGATATTTAGATGTAATGATCTCTAACCCAAAATTGATGTGGCGAAAGAAGTTGGTTACGCCTTGACTAAATTTTGAGGGATATTTTGGCTTGCTCGACATAGCATCTACCTCAAGCAGTGGATCATCGGGACCCACATAGCCCATTTTCCATTTATAAAGCGAATGAAGGGCAATGTGATAGCGTATCGGAATAAATTTGAGCCGCTGGGAATAAGCAATTTGAATATCAAACGGCGCCCAATCATGAATTCCTGAAACAAAAGGTTTTAGTTCTCCCCCAATATTTTTAATCAAGAGTGCGAGGGCAATATTTTGTTTCTCATTGTAGTAAGTTCCTGCAACATCCACAGCCAATCCGAAAGAGGAATAGGCTTCGTAGCCGCTGTACATCAGTTTCAGGTTGGCGCCAATAGAAAAGCAGCTGTCTAACGGGCGTCCCCAGCCCAGCGTGAATCCTGCATCGTTGCACGAAAAAGTTCCCTGTTCGTAGCCTGCCTCGTCGGTTCTGATAAACTCTCCGTATCCGGCGTAGCGTACTTCCATGGCAAAACTGCCTGCTTTATTAAAGGTTTGCGCGTACATAGCAGAGGTATATCCTGTGTTTGCAAAATAATTAACACCACTAATAAACAAGGAAGTGCTAAATTTCGGTGCAATTAATGCGGGATTATACATGATGAGCGATGGGTCGTTGTCGCGAACGGCGATGAGAGAGCCCCCCAAGCCTGCGAGCCTTGCAGAAACGGCGTAATCCATAAAGTTGTAGGTATTATTTCCACCAGGTTGTGAAAAACCACAATGTGTTAAAAGAATACTTAAGAAAAGAAAAAAGAGTTTTTTTTGCACGGGCACCCATTTTTTTTAATAAAATTAGTAACGGTTATAGCGTTTTTTTATTTTTGCAAACTCAATAAATATAATGTATGGAGTATTTTTTAGACATGCCTTTCCATTTTGCTCAAGCGGAAATAGCTAAATATGTGCTTCTTCCCGTGCCTTATGATGGCACGAGTACCTATATCAAAGGCGCAGAAAAAGGTCCGCAAGCCATTATTGACGCCTCCGATTCTATTGAACTTTATGATATTATAACAGAATTAGAAGCCTACAAAGCAGGGATTTATACAGATACGCACGTCTATTCCTTCATTTCGCCGGAAAAAATGGTGGAAGAAGTTAAAGAAAGAGTAAGGCATTTTCTTCAACAAGATAAAAGAGTGGGTTTATTGGGAGGGGAGCATTCTATTTCGATTGGCGCCATTGCAGCATTTGCCGAAAGATACCCCAACTTATCTGTACTTCAAATAGATGCACATGCCGATTTACGTGATACTTACCATGGCTCGCCATTCAACCACGCTTGTGTGATGCGTCGCGCACAGGAAGTTGCCAACGTTGTGCAAGTGGGCATTCGAAGTGTTTGCATCGAAGAAAAAGAGCACATCATTCCCGAAAACATCTTTTATGCCCACCATATTTGTGGAAAAACAGAATGGATGCAAGCCGCTATTGACCAACTGACCGAACAGGTGTATTTAACCATTGATTTAGACGGCTTTGACCCGAGCATTGTGCCGGCAACAGGTACGCCCCTCCCCGGTGGTTTACTATGGTACGAAACCCTCGAATTTTTAGAACTTCTTTTTAAATCAAAAAAAGTAGTGGGTTTTGATGTTGTAGAACTTTGCCCCCAAAACGATAATAAAATATCGGATGTGCTGGCAGCGGTGCTTGTGTATAGGATGGTGGGGTGGATGGAGAAATATGGGTAAAAGAGTGAAAGTTAGATGTAATTTAGAACAGTGTGTCAGGATTATAAAGTTCTGATAATTGAAATTTAAATTGTATTTTCGCACTTTAATAAAAATGAAATTCATTTAGATGAAAACGAACATAAAAAGTAAAGCAGCAAGTGATAAAATAAGTTTCATGACTTATATTGTACCTGAATTTGCAGCTGCATATAAAATGAAAACTCAAGATGCTTTTTTTTACCTGAAAAAATATGGCGGATGGGAATTTCTTAATCAACATTGGAGAGTATTGCATACTGCCAACTCATTCCATGTAGTAGATTATTTGTATCGAATTTGTTACCAAAATGGAGGATTACGATAATGCAGGTTTTTCACGGGAGTTATACAGAAATAGAGTCGGTAGATTTAAGCCTCTGCCAAGCCAACAAGGACTTTGGCAGAGGTTTTTATGTTACGAAGTTTCGCAAACAAGCCGAAGAGTGGGCGGAAATTATTGGTAAAGTAAATGGTACAATTGGTGTTGTAACAGAGTTTACCTTTTACGAGAGAGCTTTTACGGAAGGCTCATTGAAAGTTTTACGTTTCAGCGGATACAATGATGAATGGTTTGACTTTATTGTTTTGAATAGAGACTTGGAAACTTCTGAACAGAAGCACAATTATGACATTATAGAAGGTCCTGTGGCAGATGACAAAGTTCAACGCCGAATAAATAAATTTTTAGAAGGAGAAATTACGCGAGAAGTTTTTTTTGAGCAATTAACAAAATATCCTGAGCTGTCGCATCAAATTTGTTTTTGCACTGTCAATTCATTACGAATGTTGAAAAAATTAAACCATAAACCAATTATTAAGATTGAAGATATTGCTGAGCAAATAGTTGAAAAATTAGTAACTGATTTTGGCTTTGACGAAGAAACTGCAGCAGATAAGTTTTTTTCGTCTAATACATTTTCTAAACTCTCGGATATATCAACCCAATTTTATGAAAAAGATTGGAGTGAAATATATAAATACTTCCTGAACGAATTATAAATAGAAAATTTCAACAAATGATACTTTCCCCAAAAATTGCAGTCATCGGCTTAGGCTACGTGGGACTGCCACTTGCACGACTCTTTTCTATGAAATATCCTACCGTTGGATTTGATCTTAATGAAGAACGTGTTAACATGTTAATGAGTGGTCATGATGATACGCTTGAGGTGGATGACCAACTCCTGCAACACGCCTTAAAAGAAGGCTTGTATTGCACTTGTAACATAAACGATCTGCGCACTTGCAACATATTTGTGGTGGCAGTGCCTACACCGGTTGATGAGAACAACCGCCCTGATTTGATGCCACTTAAAAAAGCAAGCGAAACGGTAGGAAAAGTTATTCCTAAAGGCGGCATTGTTATTTATGAATCCACTGTATATCCGGGGGTTACTGAAGAATTTTGTTTGCCTGTGGTAGAAAAAATATCAGGATTAACTTACAACAAAGATTTCTTTGCGGGTTATTCGCCTGAAAGGATCAATCCGGGAGATAAAGAGCATACTGTTGAAAAAATCAAAAAAGTTACTTCAGGTTCTACACCGGAAGTTGCAGATCTTGTGGATCATCTCTATAATTCCGTTTTGCTGAACGGCACTTTCAAGGCAAGTTCTATCAAGGTGGCGGAAGCTTCCAAAATTATTGAAAATTCGCAACGCGATGTGAATATTGCGTTTATGAACGAAATTGCTAAAATCTTCAATGCTATGGGAATCGACACACACGAAGTGCTTGAAGCTGCAGCTTCAAAATGGAACTTTCTCAAGTTTACCCCTGGGCTTGTGGGCGGGCACTGCATTAGCGTTGACCCGTACTATCTGATAGAAAAAGCGTTACGCTACGGCGTTATGCCGCACGTGATGTCGGCAGCCCGAAGACTGAACGATGGCATGGGAGAATACGTTGCCAATCAGGTTATTAAATTGATGAATAGAAAAGGAATTTTAGTAAAAGACGCCCAAATCCTGATTTTGGGCATCACCTTTAAAGAAAACTGCCCTGATATTAGAAACACGCGGGTTGTGGATATTTATAAGGTGTTAAAAACATACACGCCCAACATCACGATCTTCGACCCGCACGCCAATCCCAAAGAAATTGAGGAAGAATATCACATTAATATTGAAACGGAAGCTATAGAATCTTTAAAAAATAAATTTGACGCTATCATTTTAGCAGTTTCTCATGATGAATTTAATAACAAAAACTTGCGAAAGTTTGGAAAAGAGAATTGTGTGGTGTACGATGTGAAAGGAATGATGAATAAAGTGATGGTGGATGGGAGGTTGTAAGGAATCCACTTTATTCAAAAGGAATAATCTTTTTTTGTAAAATTGCTTTAACTTAATGTACGAAAAATGGTGGACATAATAGTTCTAAAATGCTATTATTTAGTCGCTCCTTACGATTCAAATTTTCGACATAATGTATCGCACGCGCATTTTCAACAGGTAGGCTAATAAGAAAACTGATTGGCTTT
>JGI24696J40584_12961337_pt1 | contig 13784 bp, 24 predicted proteins | sample TergutCo191P4_FD_40584 | JGI IMG/M metagenome (IMG submission 40584)
TTGCCGTAATTCGGCACTTCAGGGTCTTCGTGAAGACTGCGCCCTACGCCGTGTCCGACCATTTCGCGCACCACCGAGTAACCTTCTTTTTCGCAATAATTTTGAATGGCATTTCCGATGTCGCCCAGGCGTTTGCCTTCTACTGCCATTTCTATGCCTTTGTACAACGACTCTTTTGTCGTCTTCATCAGTTTTATTACTTCGGGGGCTACTTCGCCAATGCAAAATGTGTAAGCCGAATCGCCGTGAAAACCGTTTAACAATACGCCGCAATCTACCGAAACGATGTCGCCCTCTTTGATAACGATGTTTTCCGCCGGAATGCCGTGTACTACCACGTCGTTGGGCGAAACACAGAGCGATGCGGGAAAACTGTTGTAATTCAAAAAACTCGGAATACCGCCATTGTCGCGTATGTATTCGTCTGCAATTTTATTGAGTTGCGAGGTCGCTACCCCTTCTTTTATTACTTTGGCAATTTCCGCAAGAGTTTTGGCAACCATTTGGTTGCTCATTCTCATCAATTCGACTTCTTCGTCTGTCTTTAAAAAAATCATTTTTTAATACGCCGCAATGGAACCGCTACGTCCTTTAATCTTCATTCCCGATTTGAGCAAACCGTCGTAATGACGCATTTGCAAATGACTTTCTATTTGTTGCAAGGTATCGAGTACCACGCCTACCAAAATCAACAAAGAAGTACCGCCGTAAAATTGTGCAAACTGTCCGCTGATACCGAATAATTTTGCAAAAGCAGGCAAAATGGCTACAATCGCAAGGAAAATGGAGCCGGGCAAAACGATGCGCGACATCACTTCGTCCAAATATTCTGCCGTTTTCTTACCTGGTTTGATGCCCGGTATGAAGCCGTTGTTGCGTTTCATTTCTTCTGCCATTTGCGTAGGATTAACGGTAATCGCCGTATAGAAATAGGTAAACAGGATAATCATCAATGCAAATGTCAAGTTGTACCAAAATCCGGTATTATCCATAAAGGCTTGTACAAAACCTCTTGCTGTTTCCGATTTGGAAAAACCTACCAAAGTGATGGGAATAAACATAATTGCCTGTGCAAAAATGATGGGCATAACGCCTGCCGCATTCACTTTCAAGGGAATATACTGGCGAACGCCGCCGTATTGTTTGTTCCCAACAATGCGTTTCGCATATTGTACGGGGATTTTCCGCGTACCTTGCACCAGCATTATCGAAAGTCCAATTACCACAAACAGAATGATAATTTCTACAAGGAACATTACCAAACCACCCTGTGCATCTTTCAAGCGCGAAATAAATTCCTGCAGAAATGCTTGCGGCAAACGTGCAATAATACCTACCAAAATGATAAACGAGATACCGTTACCAATACCTTTGTCGGTAATTCTTTCGCCGAGCCACATCACAAACATACTGCCGGCAGTAAGCAAAATCACCGATGAAGTGATAAACCAAATATCGGTAGGCATCATCGGCAATATATCGCCGTGCGATGCAGCCGTATGTACGGCTTCTGCTATTTTCATTCTCAAATTGACCAAATAAGATGGCGCTTGCAATAAAAGAATAAACACGGTTAAATAACGTGTCAATTGATTCATTTTCTTGCGACCGCTTTCTCCTTCGCGCTGCATTTTCTGGAAATACGGTACCGCAATTCCCAAAAGTTGCATCACAATAGATGCCGAGATATAGGGCATAATCCCCAATGCAAAAATAGAGGCATTGGAGAATGCACCACCCGAGAACATATCCAACACGGCAAGCAGACCTTCACTTGTCTGGTCTTTTATCGCCGTGAGCGCTTGAGGTGCAATACCCGGCAAAACAATGAACGAGCCGAAGCGATAAATCAAGACGAACAAAACTGTTGTCAATAATTTATTCCTTAAATCTTCGACCGACCAAATATTTTTGATTGTCGTGATAAACCTCAAAGATTGTAACTTTCTTAAAAATGTACTCATCTTTTTATAATTTTTCTACGGTTCCACCTGCTGCGGTAATTGCTTCTTCCGCAGTTTTGGAAAATGCGTGAGCGGCTACTGTCAATTTGCTTGTCAATTCGCCTTTACCCAACACTTTTACCAAATGTTTTTTAGAGATAAATCCTGCTTCGAGCAATTCTTCGATGCCTACTTTACTCAAGTTTTTGGCAGCAGCCAATTCTTGAATGGTTTCGATGTTAATTGCTTTGTATTCAACTCTGTTGATATTCTTAAATCCGTATTTGGGCAAACGGCGTTGCAGAGGCATTTGACCGCCTTCAAAACCGATTTTCTTTGAGTAACCCGAACGAGATTTTTGACCTTTGTGCCCTTTTGTAGAAGTTCCGCCTAATCCTGAGCCGGTGCCACGACCGATTCTTTTTCTGGTTTTGATAGACGCTTCTGCGGGTTGTAAATTACTTAAATCCATTTTTTACTATAATTTTTATTTTTATTTTATTGTTTCGTTTATTACCCCTAAATCCCCTAAAGGGAACTTTACGGCAGTACCGTAACCAAAGCCCCCTTTAGGGGGTTGGGGGTGTATTTTTACTCAACAACTTCTACAAGATGTTTTACTTTGTTTACCATTCCCAAAATTGAGGGGGTGGCTTCGTGTTCAACTACTGCATTGAGTTTTTTCAATCCCAATGCTTCCAGCGTTCTTTTTTGAACAGCGGGCGTTTTGATTTTACTTCTGACTTGTTTTACTTTTATCGTTGCCATAATGTTTAGTCGTTTTTATCCTTTAAATACTTTTTCGAGGGACACGCCGCGGTTCTGTGCAACGGTGGCTGCATCGCGCAACTGGCTCAGCGCATTGATGGTGGCTTTCACCAAGTTATGCGGGTTTGAGGAGCCTTTGGATTTCGCCAACACGTCGGTTATACCAACGCTTTCGAGCACTGCACGCATAGCGCCGCCTGCTTTTACTCCCGTACCGTGAGAGGCGGGTTGCAGATACACAAGCGCACCGTCGTGGTGAGCCAGTTGCTCGTGAGGGATTGTTCCTTTCGAGAGCGGAACACGTATCAAATTTTTCTTCGCTGCTTCTACGCCTTTGGCTATGGCAGCGGTTACTTCGCCGGCTTTTCCTAAGCCCCAACCAACTACTCCTTCTTCGTTTCCTACTACCACTATGGCTGAGAAACTGAATGCGCGACCACCTTTGGTTACTTTGGTTACACGGTTGATAGCAACTAATCTATCTTTTAATTCCGTATCGCTGATTGATTTTACTGTATTTTTATTTACTGACATAGTTCTTAAAAATTTAATCCTCCTTTACGTGCAGCATCTGCTAATTCTTTAACTCTCCCGTGATACAAATAACCATTTCTGTCGAATACTACGGCGGAAATGCCTGCGTCCTGCGCTTTTTTTGCAATCAGTTCGCCTACTTTTGCTGCTTCTTCTTTTTTGGTTATTTTTTCTGCCAATTTCAATGACGATGCGGCGGCAAGTGTTTTGCCCGACAAATCGTCGATGACCTGAGCATATATTTCTTTATTGCTTCTGAAAACCGTCAAACGCGGTTTTGAGGCTGTTCCGCTGATTTTTCCGCGGATACGCTTCTTGATTTTTAAGCGTTTTTCTAATTTATCTATCATAATCCTGTCTTCTTTTTAAGTGAATTATTTAGCACCTGCCGATTTACCTGCTTTCTTGCGCAGTACTTCGCCAACAAATTTAACACCTTTGCCTTTGTAAGGTTCGGGTTTGCGGAAAGAACGAATTTTGGCACAAACTTGTCCTATCAGTTGTTTATCGCAGGATTCCAAAATCAACATTGGATTTTGGTTTCTTTCGTTTTTGGTTTCAATTTTTATTTCGTTGGGCAATCCCAAGAAAATATTGTGGGTGTATCCGAGTGCAAATTCCAGCACTTGTCCTTGATTTGAAACGCGGTATCCCACGCCGACCAGTTCCATTTTTTTGGTGTATCCTTGTGATACGCCAATAATCATATTGTTGATAAGGGCGCGGTACAAGCCGTGATTGGCACGGTTTTGTTTTTCGTCGTTCGGACGTTTCACTGTGAGTGTACCGTCTTCTATTGTAATTTCAATTTCCGGGGCAATCTTTTGCGTGAGTTCGCCTTTGGGTCCTTTTACCGTAACAACTGAATCTTTCACTGTAACGGTGGTTCCTGCGGGAATGTTTATCGGTAATTTTCCTATTCTTGACATTTGTTTTCCTCCTCTTTTATTAATAAATGAAACATAATACCTCGCCGCCTATTTTCAGGTTGCGGGCTTCTTTATCCGTCATCACTCCTTTTGAGGTGGAAACAATGGCAATACCGAGTCCGTTGAGGACGCGCGGCATTTCTTTGTAACCGACATACTGACGCAAACCGGGTGTTGATACCCTTGTTAAATTTTTAATTGCGCTCACCTTGTTCACCGGGTCGTATTTCAACGCAATTTTAATGGAACCTTGCGGTCCGTCTTCTACAAATTTGTAGTTCAAAATGTAGCCCTTGTCGAACAACACTTTGGTAATTTCTTTCTTCAAATTTGAAGCCGGAACTTCTACCACGCGATGATTGGCTTTGATAGCGTTCCTTACTCTTGTTAAATAATCTGCTATTGGATCTGTCATATTAAATTAATTAAATTGATTCCGATTTTCGGAACAATATTTAAAATTTTTGATTTTTAATTTACATTTTTGTTATTCCTTTATAAATTTCTTCGTTTCAATTCCTTTGTCTGTTTCAAATTTTGCAAAGTAAATTCCTCGTGATAATGCTGAAACATTTATTGAACTTTTTACATCATTTAATAGATAAATTGTTTTTCCTGCAATATCTAAAATTTCTGCTCTTTTGATTATCAATTCTCCACTTTCTATTCTCAATTCGTCCTTTACCGGATTTGGAAAAATACTCATATTTGTAACATTTTCAATACTTGATACATCATCTGTTGGAAATGAAGGCGAAACCAACATGACATTTGTTTCTATCCATTCGTGTGTCCCATCCTTTTTGAAGTTGTTATAGGATAAAACTTGATAACCTCCGCCAACCACATTCCAAGTAGGATCCATATAATAAACAATATTATTACTATCTATCCCGCGCCCAACAACAGCGTGTCCAGCACCATTTGAGTACTTCCAAGCAGCAATAAAAGGGCGATTTTGACTAATATTATTTTGAATGTCAGAAATAGACAGAATATCTGTCATACCAACATTATAAATATTGCCAAAATGTGCCAAAATATCTTGTACGCTGCCAGGATAGTACCAATTAAAATTCCAATAATCGCAACCGTATAAAGCACTAAAACAACAAGGAACTGTACCAAAATCATAAAATCTAAGACTACGAGTATATTCCGCTATCTCGCATTGCGAATAATATGGATAGTTATAATAACCAAGCACAGATTTTGACACAGCAGCCCAACACCATTGACTTTGTTCCTGTATAATAGCAGGTACATTCAATATTTGAGCATTTGCCGTAATTGCTATTCCTAAAAATGCGGATAAAATATATTTTTTCATAAAAAATTATTCGTTATACAAACTATTGATAATATCAATAAAACTATATTCTGTTATCAAATCCAAAGTACGAGATTGATGATCATGAGTTCTTACGAAAACGTCTTTGTTGTCTTTTTGAAGATAAAAATAATCAACACCACTTCCATAAATTCTTAAAAATCCAACTATCAAGTCTTTATATTCATAGTTATATATCAATTTTGCAAACTCAGTAGAACCAAAACCTATAGCCTCATATCGCCCATTTTCAACAAGTCTAACCGTTGCCAAAGTAATCGGTTCATTATCCGATGAAACAAGTACCTCCCAACTTCCTGTAAATGTTAAGCCTTGAGTACCAATTATATAATTCGCCATCGGCTTTCCGAATTGTAAGTTCAACAACTGCGACCGGTTTTTTACACCATATTGATAAAGATACTCATCTGGTAGTCCATTTATCACTAAACAGACAAAACTATCCACCATTTTTATTATTTCCGGCGTAAGTTCCAACTCATTTTTTTGTTCAACGTCAGTAGCCGAAGTTGTCATCCCCTGCGTAATTTTCAGTTCACTTTTGGGGGGAATATTAGGTCCACCTAAACGCATTTGCGCCCCTGCCGTAGCACTCAAGCCAATCAAGGCTAATACAAAAACAAGTATTTTAATTATATTTTGTCTTTTCATAAAATTATTTTTTTATACATAAATAACTTATTCTTTAACTTATAAATGTGATTGCTATTCCATCAAAAACATCTTTATTGTTTTTTGGGCTGCAAAGATAAGCAATTATTTGTTATAATCCTCAAATGTAAATAGGAACATTTTGTTTATTTTTACAAAATTATTCGTTATACAAACTATTGATAATATCAATGAAACTATATTCACTCTTTAAATCCAAAGTGCGCGATTGATAATCATAAGTTTTTACAAAAACGTTTTTGTTGTCTTTTTGAAGATAAAAATAATTAACAGCACTTCCATAAATTCTTAAAAATCCAACTATCAAGTCTTTATATTCATAATTATATATCAATTTTGCAAACTCAGCAGAACCAAAACCAGAAAGTCTATATTGCTCATTACCAGCGGGTAAAACCTCAGCGAGAGCAATAGGCTCATTATCCGATAAAACAGGTACTTCCCAACTGCCTGTAAAAGTTAAACCTTGAGTACCAATTATATAATTTGCCATCGGTTTTCCGAAGTGTAAGTTCAACAACTGCGACCTGTTTTTTACGCCATATTGATAGAGAAATTCATCTGGCAATTCTTTTAATCGCAGACAGACAGAACTATCCAACATTTTTGCTATTTCAGGCGTAAGTTCCAACTCATATTTTTGTTCAACGTCAGTAGCCGAAGTTGTCATCCCCTGCGTAATTTTCAGTTCTCTTTTTGGGGGAATATTAGGTCCACCTAAACGCATTTGCGCCCCTGCTGTAGCACTCAAACCAATCAAGACCAATATGATAAAGAACGTTTTGTTTAGTTTTTGTTTTATGACTTTTCTTGTCATATCACATTCTTTTTAAAAATTATTATTTTCAACCCAAGTTTCGCGGAACAACCTCTCACTTGTGCATAACAATTCCGAATTGTCGCACATCGCATATCGGAAAATCGCATATCGCATTTGGGATTACCAACTTGCTTTTCTCACGCCCGGAATTAATCCTGCTGCCGCCATTTCGCGGAATTGGATACGCGAAATTCCGAATTGCCTCATATATCCTTTCGGACGACCGGTGATTTTGCAACGATTGTGCAAACGAACGGCTGAAGCGTTTTTGGGCAAAGACTGTAATGCTTCGTAGTTGCCTTCTGCAATTAATTGTTTGCGTTTTTCGGCATATTTAGCATTCATTTTTGCGCGTTTTACTTCGCGGGCTTTCATTGATTCTTTTGCCATAACTGTTTGATACTTAATGTTATTTTTTAAATGGTAATCCAAATTCTTTTAAGAGTGCAAAGCCTTCTTCATCTGTTTTTGCAGAGGTTACAAAGGTAATATTCATTCCTAATATTTTACTGATATTATCAATATTTATTTCGGGAAAAATAATTTGTTCTTCGATACCGAGTGTATAGTTTCCTCTGCCGTCGAGTTTGTTTTCAATTCCTTTGAAGTCGCGGATACGGGGCAATGCCACGCGCACAAGTCTTTCGAGGAATTCGTACATTTTGTCGCGGCGGAGCGTAACACGCACGCCGATAGGCATTTTCCTGCGCAGTTTGAAGTTTGAAATATCCTTTTTAGAAAGGGTTACCACTGCTTTTTGACCTGCGATGGTGGTCATTTCGTTTACGGCGATTTCAATAATTTTCTTATCGGCAGTTGCCTGGCGACCAAGACCTTGATTCAAAATGATTTTTTCGAGTTTCGGAACTTCCATAATGGATTTGTAGCCGAATTCTTTCATCAGTTTCGGAACGATGCGCTCCGTATAATCTTTAGTTAAAGTGGCTGTGTTCATTATTTAATTTCCTCCCCTGATTTTTTTGCGTAACGCACTAATTTATTGTCTGCATTTTTCTTACGACCGATGCGTGTCGGTTTGCCTGTTTTGGGGTCAACCACGTTCAAATTGGATATGTGGATTGACGCTTCTTTTTTGATAATTCCGCCTTGCGGGCTTTTGGAATTGGGCTTGGTGTGTTTCGACACCAGGTTTACGCCTTCTACAATGGCGCGTTTGTCGTCAACAAACACTTCGAGTACCCGTCCGGTTTTGCCTTTGTCTTCGCCGGAGTTTACGAATACCGTATCGCCTTTTTTTATGTGTAATTTACTCATTTTTTGTTATTTAATTTTAATGATTAATTATTGGGATTAATGAGAGTGGTAACTACTTTTAGGTTTATTCCAAAAGTCAATCATCAATCATTCACAATTAATATAACTGTTTTTAAAGTACTTCGGGTGCCAATGAAACTATTTTCATATTGGTTGCACGCAGTTCTCTTGCGACGGGTCCGAAGATACGGCTGCCGCGAATTTCTCCTGCATTGTTGAGCAACACGCAAGCGTTGTCGTCAAAGCGAATGTATGAGCCGTCAACTCGGCGCACTTCTTTTTTGGTGCGTACGATAACTGCTTTTGATACAGTTCCTTTTTTAACGTCGCTGGCGGGTACTGCGGTTTTCACCGTTACTACGATGATGTCGCCTACTGAGGCATATCGTTTGCCTGTTCCTCCCAACACTCTGATACAGAGAGCCGTTTTTGCTCCGCTGTTATCTGCTACTGTAAGTCTTGATTCTTGCTGTATCATAATTACTTAGCCCTTTCGATTATTTCAACTAATCTCCATCTTTTGAGTTTGCTCAAAGGACGTGTTTCCATAATTTTGACGATGTCGCCAATGTTACACTCATTTTTTTCGTCGTGAGCGTGGAATTTCTTAGTTTTATTTACAAACTTTCCATAAATGGGGTGTTTTTCTTTCCATTTTACGGCAACGGTGATGGTTTTGTCCATTTTGTTGCTAAAAACTTCCCCTTGTCTTTCTTTTCTTAAATTTCTCGTTTCCATCAGATTTTAGTTTTGATTTTGATTTAACTCTCTCTGACGCAACTCTGTTTTAAAGCGAGCAACTGTTCTGCGTGCTTCTTTAATTTGAGAAGGATTATCCAACGGAGAGATACTATGGTTTAATTTCAAGCGAATAAGATGGTCTTTGTCCGTTTCTATTCTTTCTTGAATTTCTTTGTCTGTTAATTCTTTTATCTCTTTGATATTCATATTAGTAAGATTTTATTAGGCTTCTAATTCTTTGTAATCAAAATCGTGTCTTACAATAAATTTGGTAGTAACCGGTAGTTTTTGAGCGGCTAAACGCAATGCTTCTTTTGCGATGTCGAAAGACACTCCTTCTACTTCGATGATGATACGTCCCGGCGTGATGGGCGCTACGAATCCTTCGGGCGCTCCTTTACCTTTACCCATACGTACTTCGGCGGGTTTTTTGGTAATGGGTTTGTCGGGGAATACTCTGATCCAGATTTGCCCTTGGCGTTGCATATATCTTGTTACTGCAACACGGGCTGCTTCTAATTGTCGTCCTGTAAGCCATTTTGTTTCCAACGCTTTTATTCCGAAAGAGCCGAATGCCAACTGATTTCCACGTTGCGCATTGCCTTTCATACGACCTTTTTGCTGTCTTCTAAATTTTGTTCTTTTAGGTTGTAACATAGTTCTATATTTTCAAGCGTTAAACAGTTTGTTTATTATTTTTTCTCTTACGGAAGCCTTTGCCGTCTTTGTCGCCGCCACCGCGTTTGTCGCCTCTGTCGCGTTTTTCGCCTCTGTCGCCTCTGTCGTTTCTTTCGCCGCGATTACCACCGCCGCCGCCGAATTTTTCATTGGTCGAGAAGTTTGGCGCCAGGTCGCGCTTGTCGTAGATTTCGCCGCGGCAAATCCATACTTTGATACCTATCAAGCCTACTTTTGTCAATGCTTCTGCTTGTGCATAGTCGATGTCGGCACGGAAGGTGTGCAGTGGTGTACGTCCTTCTTTGTACATTTCGGAGCGTGCCATTTCTGCGCCGTTCAAACGACCGGATACCTGTACTTTGATGCCTTCTGCGCCCATACGGATGGTTGATGCAATTGCCATTTTGGTTGCGCGGCGATAAGCGATTTTGCCTTCTACCTGACGTGCGATGTTGTTTGCTACAATCACTGCGTCGAGTTCGGGACGTTTCACTTCGTAGATGTTGATTTGGACTTCTTTGTCCGTAATTTTTTTCAATTCTTCTTTCAACTTATCTACTTCCGTTCCGCCTTTGCCAATAATCATACCGGGGCGAGCCGTACAAATAGTAATGGTAACTAATTTCAAGGTGCGTTCGATGACGATTTTTGAAATGCTTGCCTTTGCAAGACGGGCGTTCAAATATTTCCGGATTTTTGTGTCCTCTAATAATGTATCGCCATAGTTCTTGCCGCCATACCAGTTGGAATCCCAGCCTCTGATGATTCCCAAACGGTTACTTATCGGATTTGTTTTCTGTCCCATCGAATTAGTTTTGATTATCAGTTACTACTACTTCTTGTTCTGTTTTTGTTTTTGTATCAACAAAAATCGTTACGTGGTTAGAACGTTTGCGGATGCGGTGTCCGCGTCCTTGCGGTGCGGTGCGCAATCTTTTCAACATTCCTGCGGAATCAACAAAAACCGCGCTCACATATAGTTCGCCGTTTTCGGCTTTTCTTTCATTTTTCTGCTCCCAATTGTTGATTGCGGAGAGCAATAATTTTTCCATTTTGCCGGAAGCCTCTTTGTTGGAGAACTTCAATACGCTCAAGGCTCTGAATGCGTCCAATCCTCTGATCATATCTGCGACTAAGCGCATTTTACGAGGCGATGTGGGAACATTGTTAAGTTTGGCGAAATAAAGGCTCTTGTTGGCTTCTTTTCTTTCTTCGGCTTTTATGCGTTTTCTCTTACCCATTATATTCAGATTTTTACATTTTCTAAATTTTCAACGGATTATTTTTTCTTGCCGCCGTGTCCGCGGAAGATGCGTGTGAGTGAAAACTCGCCGAGTTTGTGTCCCACCATATTTTCCGTGATGTAAACGGGGATAAATTTGTTACCGTTATGAACTGCTATTGTATGACCTACGAAATCAGGTGAAATCATTGAAGCGCGCGCCCAGGTTTTAACAACAGATTTTTTGTTGCTTTCATTCATTGCCAGCACTTTCTTTTCGAGTTTCAGGTTGATGTATGGTCCTTTTTTAAGTGAACGACTCATATTATTTACTTCGTTTTAATAGATTATTTTTTCTTCTTTCTTTCAATAATATATTTATTAGACGCTTTTTTGGGCGTGCGGGTTTTGTAACCTTTTGCCAACAAGCCTTTGCGTGAACGTGGATGTCCACCAGAAGCGCGTCCTTCACCACCGCCCATCGGGTGGTCAACGGGGTTCATTGCTACGGCGCGAGTGCGCGGGCGACGTCCCAACCAGCGTGAGCGTCCTGCTTTTCCTGAGCGTTCCAAAGCGTGGTCTGAGTTTCCTACGCTTCCGATGGTCGCTTTACAGGCACTGAGTATCATACGGGTTTCTCCTGATGGCAATTTGATGATTGCGTATTTTCCTTCGCGTGAGGCGAGTTGCGCAAATGTGCCGGCGGAGCGAACTAACACGGCGCCTTGTCCGGGGTTGAGTTCGATGTTGTGTACGATAGTTCCCAATGGAATGTTTTGCAGGGGAAGCGAGTTTCCGATTTCGGGTGATGCTTTGTCGCCCGACTCTACTTTCTGACCAACTTGCAATCCGTTAGGTGCAAGAATGTAACGTTTTTCACCGTCTGCGTAGAACAACAGCGCGATACGAGCCGAACGATTGGGGTCGTATTCTATTGTTTTTACTGTAGCCGGAACACCATCCTTCTCTCTTTTGAAGTCAATTACCCTAAATTTTCTCTTGTGTCCGCCGCCGATGTAACGCATTGTCATTTTTCCATCGTGGTTGCGTCCACCGCTTTTGTTTCTTCCGAACACAAGCGATTTTTCCGGTACCGAAGCGGTAATTGTATCAAAAGTACCGATAATCTTATGTCTCTGACCCGGTGTTGTAGGTCTTAATTTACGTACAGGCATCTTATTTTATTAAATATTACTGTAAAAATCTATTTTATCTCCTTGTTTTACCGTTACAACGGCTTTTTTGAAGTCGGGCGATTTTCCGCTGATCATACCGCTTTTGGTATAACGGCTTTTGCTTTTGCCCGAGTAGTTCATTGTGTTTACCTCTGTTACGGCTACATTATACAGTTCTTCTACGGCTTTTTTGATTTCGAGTTTGTTTGCATCTCTTTTTACTTTAAATCCGTAGCGATTGAATTTTTCGCTTAACTGATTTGCTTTTTCAGTTACTATAGGTTTGATGATAATACTCATATTTTTTTCTCCTATGCGTTTAAAAGTTCGTCAATTTTTGCCACAGAATCTTCTGTTAAAATCAAAGATTTTGCGTTCAAAATATTATAAGTATTTAATTCTGAAACGATTGACACTTTGCTGCTTTCTAAATTTCGAGCCGACAAATATACTGCTTTATTTGGTTCTGACAACACTAAAAGCGATTTTTTATCTGCAATTTGTAAATTTTTCAACAAATCAATGTAATTTTTCGTTTTTGGGGTTTCAAAATTCAGTGTTTCAACTACTGTGATTTTGTTTTCTGCTGCTTTGTAAGACAGTGCCGACTTGCGTGCCAACTGTTTTACTTTTCTGTTGAGTTTGAAAGCATAATCGCGGGGAACGGGACCAAACACGCGACCTCCGCCTACTCGTACCGGCGATTTGATGTCGCCCGGACGTGCGCCGCCGCTGCCTTTTTGTTTGCCCAATTTGCGGGTAGAGCCTGCCAGTTCGCTTCTGCCTTTGGCTTTGTGCGTTCCCTGACGTTGGTTTGCCAAATATTGCTTTACGTCGAGATAGATAGCGTGGTCGTTTGGCTCAATTGCGAAGATAGCATCGTTTAACGATACTTTTCTTCCGGTGTCTTCACCTTTTATGTTATATACTGTCAATTCCATTACTTATTGATAATTACGATTGAACCATTAGCACCCGGCAACGAACCTTTTACCATAATAAGATTATGTTCCGGAATTACTTTTAATACTTGCAGATTTTGTACGGTAACGGTGTCGCCGCCCATACGTCCGCCCATACGCATTCCCTTGAATACTCTCGAAGGGTAAGAAGATGCTCCTACCGAACCCGGCGCACGCAAGCGATTGTGCTGACCGTGGGTGGTTTGCCCTACCCCGCCGAATCCGTGACGTTTTACTACTCCTTGATGTCCTTTACCTTTGGAGGTTCCAACGACATCTACAAAATCATCTGCTTCAAAGATTTTATCCACAGTGATTACATCTCCAAGTTTGAACTCTGTGCCAAACTCATTGAACTCGACCAAGTGCCGCTTGGGGGTTGTGCCCGACTTTTTGAAGTGTCCCAATTCAGGTTTTGTGGTGTTTTTTTCTTTTTTATCCTCAAAACCTAATTGAAGAGCCTCATATTTGTCGGTTTCCACAGTTTTTACCTGTGTTACCACACAAGGACCGGCTTCGATAACAGTGCAGGCTACATTTTTGCCTTCAACACTGAAAACGGAAGTCATTCCGATTTTTTTTCCTATTAATCCTGGCATTTCAATTTTATTAAGCCCCCCCACCCCCCAAAGGGGGGAGTGGCAGAAGCATTGTTTTTTTATTGCTTTTTTATTATTTATCTGTTTCGGTCGTACCTACCCTACTCCCCCCTTC
>JGI24696J40584_12961338_pt1 | contig 13784 bp, 11 predicted proteins | sample TergutCo191P4_FD_40584 | JGI IMG/M metagenome (IMG submission 40584)
GATCTTTGATATTTACGGTAAACAATTATCTCAAATCTCAAATCTCAAATCTCAAATCTCAAATCAAATCAACATTTCGCACCTCACGGCAGGTGTGTATTTTGTAAAAATTTACTCAGAAACAGGTACTGTGGTGAAGAAGGTAATGAAGATGTAATGAGTGATTAATGATTAATGGTTAACGGTTAATGATTCAACTATCATTAACCGTTTTTTTATATTAAAATCTTTAAATCACAGATGCCATGTTGCTCGCGGGCGGCTGCCACCTTCTCTTCTCTCCTCAGTTGATCAACAACGACAATAATGGCAATAGTTGCCCAAAACGGCAACGAAAGTTTGTCGGTGTCTAAAAAGTTATTCATTAATCCATGAAAGTAGTAGGAAATAAGGGCTAAAGAAGCGGCTAATGATAGGATCTTTAAATCCTTTCGTTTCGACCTAATGTAGGAAACAATTCCCGTATAGAGTGCAGCAATCATTACAGCCAATACCGTTGCCAAACCCACAAAACCTGTTTCGGAAGTTGGACCTATAAATTCGCTGTGGGCGTTTCCTCCATCTCCAAAACTTGTAGAAATGATAGTCTCATATTGCGGTTTTTGGTATGCTGCATAAATAAACTGATAGGTTCCCGGTCCCCAACCCACCCAAGGGCGATCCTCAATCATCCCAAAAGCGGAAACCCAGCGATTTAACCGCTCTACATTAGACGCATCCGTAGAAATATTGCTGATGGATTGGATATGTTTTCCTAAATCATTTGAAGAATCTTGCGAGTTTCGCCCCATCCGGTAAAAAATATCATCGGAAAAATTATAGAAAACAAAAGCAATTAAGCCCAAACCAACTACTATCCAACTTATTTTAATCCTGAGTTTCAAAATTATAAATACAAGCACAACAACAATAAGACTTAACCAGGCTGCTCTGCAATAGGAAAAATAGAGTCCTCCTAAAAGAAAACAAAAAATTACGGAGTAGTACAGTTTAGTAAATTTAGAGGTATTGGGTAAGAAGAAAAATCCTATGAGTAAAGGGATAAACAACGCAATAGCGGCGCCGTAGGCTGTGTGGTCGTTGTAAAAAGGGTGCATTGACCAGTGAAAATCTTTAGTAAAAAGTCCAATCTGTGCTAATTTTACCGTAGCAATACAAATCACAATCACCAATCCAACTAAATAGCAGGACATAAATTTTTTCCACTTGGAGATATCCTTATTTACAAACCATACCATTACAAAATAGCAAGAAACAATAAACCAAATTTTTGAAAGAAAGAATTTGAAAGAAACTAAGGGGATTTCACTGGTAAAGCATGTAAACAACATCCACCCTAAGTAAACAGATATGGCTATTGTAATAGGATGATGCAATATTTTTCTATCCATTTTAACATCTAATAAAAGGCGCACAAAGAATATTAATGTCACCAATATCATGATGATCTCGCTTGGAATGGACAATCCCAAATTTATTTTGGTATCTTCAAAAGGAATGGAGAGTGGGGTAATAAAAGCCAGTAAATAGAGTAGGAGTTCAAATTTAAAAAACAGTAAATAGAGTACAACTAATGCAAGGCTTGCAATCGGCACAAAATCGTAACCCCAAAAAAGAGCAAAGCAATTAATGAAAATAAAAAATGCTCCGAATGAAATTCCTAACCATTTTTGAAGTTTCATCTTTATTATTCAATATCATTAGGAGAAGAAAAATTTGCTTTGATTTTTTCATAACTCAGCAGCGCAAAAAAGGTCACAATAAATGCTGCTAAAGCAGAGACAAAACCAATGAGAATTTTTTTAGGGTAAACTTTTTTGTCAATAGGAGTTGCTTTTTCAACCACAAATTTAGAGGGCAACAGTCCGCTAGCATTCATTTCAGCATTCCAAAGTAAAGATTTCAATAATGCTTCACGTCTCACAAGGAAGATTAATTGTTCGCGCAGTATCACACTGGTGGGTCCCAGTTGGGCGATTTTTGTAATCTCTTTTTGAAGGCGTTGCGCACCTGCCGCATTCCCTTGTCCCACAGCAGTAGCATATTGTTGAATAACGCGTTCCACTTGTAAATCGTAGATAAAAATTCCTTCATTTGCAAGTTTTTGAACAGAATCATTTACTATGACCATTTTTTCATGTACATCGTCAATTTGGCGTTGTAAAAGTGCGCAAACAGCTTGCGTACGTTCCTGCTCCACTTTGCCTTTGAAAAAATCCAACCTGTCAACTATGGCGTTTGCCAGTGTAGCAGCAAATTGAGGATCTTTATCCTTAACCGCAATAGAGATTCCTCCAAACTGCGTTCTTTTTATGGTAATATTATCTTCTAAATCTTTATACAATAAACTTGTCCAGTGCTTTTTTAAAGTATCAATTCCGTAGTATTCAATTAAATTAAATTGGCTAACTAAAGTATCTTTAAACTCTCTTGATTGTAAAATTTGTATTAATGGCTCTGTTTCTTCCTTCTCCCCATATTTTTGCATATCACTTGACATATCCTCATTGATAAACATCAGCGATTGGTAATGTGTGGAATAAACAATTGCCGTTGATTTATACATCGGCTTAATAAAAAAAGAGAAAATAAGTGCCAATATTCCCGATAAAAGCGTAATGATGATTAACAATTTGCGCCATTTCCAGGAGAATTTAATAACGCTGAAAGAGTTGAATTCGGTGGGGTTTTCCATAATATTAATTTAAGGTTTAAAGTTTAAAGTTCAATCAATCATCTAATCATCTAATCATCTAATTCCTAATTCTTGCAGTTGTGCAGGGGCAACGGTTGAGGGGGCATCGAGCATAGTGTCTCGTCCGGAGTTGTTTTTGGGGAAGGCGATAAAGTCGCGGATAGATTCTGAGTCGCACAAAATAGAGCACATTCTGTCAAATCCAAAAGCGATACCACCGTGCGGGGGGCAGCCATATTGGAAAGCATTCATCAGGAATCCAAACTGGTGTTGCGCCTCATCCTGCGAAAACCCTAAAACGGAGAACATCTTCTGTTGCAACTCCTTGTTGTGGATACGGATAGAGCCGCCGCCAATTTCCGTTCCGTTGATTACCAAGTCGTAGGCGTTGGCATGAACCGCACCCGGGTCGCTGTCTAACAGCGAAACCTGCTCAGGTTTTGGCGCAGTAAACGGGTGATGTTTGGCATAGTAGCGTTGCGTTTCTTCATCCCACTCTAACAAAGGGAAATCGAGCACCCACAATGGTTTGTAGTCGCCATCTTTGCGCAAACCGAGTTGCTTACCCATTTCCAAACGCAGTTCGCACAGTTGTTTGCGCACTTTTTCTTTTTCTCCTGACATAATGAGAATGAGGTCTCCCGCGTTGGCGTTACATTTTTCCGCTACTGCTTTTAAGTCGTTTTGGTCGTAAAATTTATCTACTGAAGATTTAAACGTACCATCTTCCTGACACAGAATATACACTAACCCTCCGGCGCCCACTTGCGGGCGTTTCACAAAATCGGTGAGCGCATCTAACTGTTTGCGAGAATAATGCACACAGTTTTGGGCAACGATGCCCACCACTAATTCAGCATTATTGAACACAGAAAACTCGCGATGTTTCAGTTTATCATTAAGTTCCACAAACTGCATACCAAAACGAAGATCCGGTTTGTCGCATCCATAGAGCCTCATGGCATCGTTAAAAGTCATGCGTGGAATTTGTTCTATTTCAATATTTTTTATTTTTTTCAAAATATGTTTTATCAAACCCTCAAAAGTTTGCAAAATATCTTCCTGTTCCACAAACGACATTTCGCAGTCAATTTGTGTAAATTCGGGTTGGCGGTCAGCGCGCAGGTCTTCGTCTCTAAAACAGCGCACAATTTGGAAATAGCGGTCGTAGCCCGAAATCATGAGCAACTGCTTAAAGGTTTGCGGTGATTGCGGCAGGGCGTAAAACTCTCCTTGATTCATGCGGGAAGGCACAATGAAATCGCGCGCACCTTCGGGTGTAGATTTAATCAAAAACGGCGTTTCAATTTCCAAAAAACCAATGCTGTTCATATAGTTACGCACTTCAATTCCCAGTTGGTGGCGGAAAACGATGTTGTTTTTCACCGGATTTCTCCGCAAATCCAAATAGCGGTATTTCATGCGCAGTTCATCGCCTCCATCCGATTCATCTTCAATGGTAAACGGCGGTACTTCCGATTTGTTCAAAACGATTACTTCTTCCACCAGAATTTCAATATCTCCGGTGGGGATATTTTTATTTTTACTAAAACGCTCAGCGACGATGCCTTTTACTTGAATTACCCATTCTCTCCCGAAATGTTCGGCAGTTTTGCACAGTTCAGCGTTCAGTTCGCTGTTAAAAACTAATTGCGTAATTCCGTACCGGTCGCGCAAATCAATAAAGAGCATGCCGCCCAATTTCCTATTTTTTTGCACCCATCCACAAAGCGTAACTTTTTGATTTACATTATTGATAGTGAGTTCCCCACAAGTAAAATTTCTTAACATCTGCTTTTTTTAAGATTGGCGGCAAATATCTACAATTTTTTTTACAATATTTTACCCCTGAAACGTTTTACTTACTAAACTGTTCGCCTTGAATAAAAAAATGTTTTTTACATATTTCCTTGTTTTATTGGCAACTTTCTTTGCTATTGGGGATGTTTGTGCACAGAAAAATAAAAAAATACCGAACGACTCCCTTTACAGCACCTGTATTACCGTTTCTCCCGAAACCCAAAAAATATTACAGGACACGCGAACCATTCAATATACTAAAAACAACACGGTTACAATACAAAATTATCTTATTCTTACCCAAAAAACGCTCACCTATTTAGAAAACCACGGTTTCCCGTTTGCTTCCGTTTTTTTAGACAGTATTTCCGAAAGAAATGATACTGTTTTAGCTAATCTCATGATTGACAAAAACATTCTCTGCAGTTTCGATTCTATTGTGAATCGGGGTAACCTGAAAATTAGTAAAAAATATCTGAAAGCATATCTCAATTTTAAACAGAAAAAATTTTATAATGAGGCTATTGTCAAGCAGATTCCGAAATTAGTTCAAGAGATACCTTTTGCAACAGAAACCCAATCTTCTGCAGTTGAGTTCACGCAGCAAAATGCGGTGTTGTATCTTTTTTTAGACAAAAAGCGTGTGAATCAATTTGATGGCTATATCGGGTTGGTACCTGTGAGCGACCGTTCCGGAAAAATTGCCGTTTCCGGAGAACTGAATCTGCATTTGATGAATCTTTTTACGATAGGTGAAAATATTGATTTACAATGGCGTGCAACAGAACGCTATTCCCAGTATTTAGATATCAAAGTTAACTTTCCTTATCTTTTCGGTACGCCACTTGGAGTGGACGGAACTTTTACATTGGACAAAAAAGATACTACCTATCTGAATATGAACTATGTTATTGGCTTAAATTACTCGTTTCGGGGCTACAATTTTGTGCGCGTTTATTTCGATTACGCCACTTCAGATATTTTAGATAAAAAGTTGTATAATAATTCGAGTTTTTTATCCTATTCAGATTTTAGGAAATCTATGTACGGGTTTGCTTTTCGATTTAGAGATCTTGACTTTATCTATAATCCCCGAAAAGGATACGACATTAATTTGAATCTTGCGGTGGGCACGCAAAAGATTGTTAAAAACCACAACGCAGATTCTCATTTTTATGATGAATTGGATTTACATACGGTTCGCTACCGCGTACAGGGCAAAATAAAAGGTTATATCCCACTTCACAAGCGCTGGGTAATGGCGCTGGGCGCGGAGGGCGGAGGCATGTTCGGAAGGCAAAATTTGGTGAACGAACTGTTTCGCTTGGGCGGTATGAACTCGTTGCAAGGTTTTGACGACCTCTCGATCCGCGCGTCAAGTTATGGAATTGCGCTGTGGGAATTGCGATTTATTATGGCTAAAATTGCATATATCAACGCATTCTTTAACGGTGCGTGGTACGAACAGAAAATCAAAGATAACTATACGCACGATTTTCCTTTCGGATTTGGGCTGGGAATCACCTTTACCACCAAAGCAGGACTCTTTTATTTGAGTTATGCACTTGGAAAACAATTAGATAATCCTATTTCTTTCAAAAGCGGAAAAATCCATTTCGGGTTGGCGGTGCAGTTTTAAATTTTTTAATGTTTCTTTGCCACCTGTAAATTGCAAATGAACATCACCGATTACCTTCCTATCCAAACCTCTGCTGCAGCCTGTGCGCGTTTTACTCAAAACATTCGCACCCAAATGAAAAACTACATACGAGAAAACCAATTGAAGTCATTGGTGTTGGGCATTTCAGGCGGCATCGACAGCGCTCTGTGCGCTGCCCTACTCAAGCCGGTTTGCGAAGATTGCAACATTCCGCTCATTGGGCGTTCCATTACTATTGAGACCAACCTCCCCGATGAAATTGACCGCTCCCTCAAAATAGGTGAAAACTTCTGCCATGATTTTCAACATCTTAATCTTACGGAAACCTATTGGGAAAACAGAAAAAACCTATTTTATTTAGACGAATCCATGCTTTCTAAACTGCGTCAGGGCAACATGAAGGCTCGGATGCGCATGATCATCTTATACGACTTGGCACAACTCCATCGCGGCATGGTCATCTCTACCGACAATTTCACTGAATATCTCACCGGATTTTGGACTTTGCATGGCGATGTGGGCGACTATGCACCCCTGCTCTACTTTTGGAAAACGGAAGTTTTTGCAATTGCCTCATATTTACTTACTGAATGTAATGAAAAACAAAGAAATGCTATGCAACTTTGTATTGAAGCCGTTCCTGTAGATGGACTTGGCATCAGTTCATGCGATTGCGAGCAGTTAGGTGTTTCTAATTATTTTGAGGCAGATCTATTATTTGTTCGTTATTTTCAAGGAGAAGAATCTTTGAAAACACACCCCCTCATCAAGCGGTATCAACAATCGCAATACAAAAGGAATCTTCCGGTAAGTGTAAAAAGGTGAACTCCTGATGTTGTTTATTTTTTATTTTTTTCTATTTCGGCAAACAGTTCCGGAAGTTTTTTGATGTAAGCAAGCTCTTTCCATTTTTTGCGGGCGTCTTCAGCGGGGATGCCATATAAAACCTCTCCTTCTTTCAATACAGATTTATCAATTGCGGAAGCGGCTAAAAGCGTGGTATTCTTTGAAATATAAAGTCCTTTGTTTACTCCGGTTTTAGCCCAAAGCGCGCAGAAGTCATCAATAAAAGTACATCCCGAAATGCCGCACTGGGCTCCCAAAAAGCAATGTGCTCCGATGTGCGCGTCGTGCCCAACCTGCACGAGATTGTCTAATTTCGTTCCTTCCCCAATGAAAGTAACACCAGAAACACCCTTGTCAATGCAGCAGTTACACCCAATCTCCACATCGTCTTCAATTTTTGTGGAGCCACAGGAAGTAAGTTTGAGCCAACCGGTTTCACGTTTTTGGAAGTAGCAGGCGTCGCCGCCAATCGTTGTATTAGAATGAATTACAACATTATCTCCAATTTCCGTATTTTCATAAATGCTCACATTAGCATGGATAAGGCAGTTTTTTCCAATTGTTACATTTTCACCAATAAATACGTTAGGTTGAATGATAGTACCTTCTCCAATTTTTGCCGAAGGATGAATGGCACAATTTTGAGGATGAAATTGTACAAAATGATTCACAATATTCAAATAACATTGTAAAGGATCATTACAAATAAATAGCGTTTTTCCTTCCGGAGGTTCAACATCTTTATTAATAATTACTGCAATAGCTTTGCTATTCAATACTTTATCGTAATATTTAGGATGGTCAACAAATGAAAGATCACCGGATTCTACAGAGTGAAGTTCATTTATGCCGGAAATTAAGACACTTCTATCTCCTTTTACGGTAACCTCCGCATTTATAAGTTCAACAATTTGATTTACTGTTAATTTATTTAAGAACTTCATAATAAATGTATCTAATAAAAAAGCCACCTTATCAGTGACTTTTTGTTGTTATTTTACTCTTTCGGCGTACTTATTGGTACGTGTATCCACGCGAACTTTTTCACCGGTTTCAATAAACAGTGGCACAAAAACTTCGGCGCCGGTTTCCACAATTGCTTTTTTTGCAGCATTTGTTGCTGTATCTCCTTTTACGCCGGGTTCGGTGTAGGTGATTTCCAAATCTACGAAAGGCGGCAATTCGCAGGTTAGCGGGGTGTCGGTGTCTGCATGATACATTACCTCAACACTTTGCCCTTCTTTAAGAAGCCCCGGATTGTTGATTAAGGATTCCTGAATTGACAATTGCTCAAAAGTATCGGTGTGCATAAAATTGTAAGCATCGTCACCCTCTTTATATAAGAATTGGTATGGGCGTCGCTCTACGCGAGCAATGTCAATTTTTACGCCGGCAGTGAAAGTATTTTCTAATGTTCTTCCTGTTTTTAAGTTTTTAAGTTTCGTTCTCACAAAGGCAGGACCCTTTCCCGGTTTTACATGTTGAAATTCTACAATTACATACAAGTCGTTGTTAAAATCTATACATAAACCGTTTCTAAAATCAGCTGTTGTAGCCATAATAATTATTTTTTTTAATTTTTTTATTTTAGTGTCGCGAAAATAAAAATTTTCCTATACCAAAAGTTTATGATAAAAGTTAAATTCTTTTTTTTCGCACATTTCCCCACAAATCCACTTCATAACTGTCATCTAAATCGAACAACCCTGAAATCAGATTTTTCCGACAAATATCCCGGGTATCGCCTATAAAAGAAAGACGTCCATTTTTTAAAAGCAAACTTTTCGGGATCGCCTGCATTGCCAACGAGAGATCGTGAATTACCATCAGTACGGTGGTTTGTTTGGTTTTATTCAATTCCGATAAAATTTCCAATATTTCAAACTGGTGTGGAATATCCAGATTTGCCAGTGGCTCGTCAAGCAACATGAGCGGGGCTTGTTGGGCGATGGCACGGGCAATCAACGTGCGCTGAAACTCACCGCCGCTCAACTGTGAAGTCATTCTGTCTTTTAAAGTTAACAGGTTCGTTTTTTGGAGCGCATCCATAACAATTGCCTCGTCATCAGGATTATTATAATTCCACCGAGATTGGTACGCATGTCTTCCAAACATTACCATTTCAAATACGGTGAAATGGTACACCATCTCGCTGCGCTGCGGCACTACCGAGATTTGTTTTGCCAAATCTCTCACTTGATAACTTTCAATATTTCTGTCAAAAATTAGAATCTCTCCCTCTTGTTTTTTTATTGCGCCTGAAATTAGATTCAGCAAAGTAGTTTTGCCTGAACCGTTGGGACCTATTATGGCGCAATAATCTCCTTTTTCTAATTCAAATGAAACCTCATCTAACACTAAGTCATTTTGATAGCAATATGAAATTTGGGAGACTGACAGCATCTTGCCCTACGATATTTAATTCAAAGACAGGCTTTTACACTTAATTTGTTGCCCCACTAGGAGTCGAACCCAGACATACAGAACCAGAATCTGCTGTGCTACCATTACACAATGGGGCAGATGAGAATTGGCGGCAAAAATAGAAAAATTTAAAAAAAATATTATTTCACAAAATTATTTATGTTTGATTTTAGATTTTAATAGGCGCGCATTTAAATAAAGACTATCTATTGACAGTAATTTGTCACAGTCAGCCAATGCACCCTGATAATCTGACATAATATATTGAACATAAGCGCGGTTAAAGTAGGCAGACTTGAATGCAGAATCTATCATAATCGCTTTTGTAAAACAATCTATTGCATTTTCAAACTCTTCTTCTTTTCCATAGATAATTCCCATCTGTGTATATAATTCAGGATTTGCATATCCCTCTGAAATATAACTATTAAAGTCTTTTAACGCCTTTTCATTTTCTTCTAATGTCCGATATGTCATACCTCTTAAATAATATATTTCTGCATGAAATTCATACTCTAAAGCAGATCCGTAATCTTCAACAGCTCCGTAGTAATCTGTTAATTGGAAACGTACCGTTCCTCTGTTTCTGAAAATATAATAGTTTTCAAAACCAAGTTCTATGGCTTGGTTATAGTCAGCAAGTGCGCCCTGAAAATCACCAAGATCTTGTTTTATAATACCTCTATTATTAAGTGTTTTTATATGATTCGGATTGTAATGAATAGCAATATCGTATTCTTTCAAAGCCATCTCATATCTTTCGGCAGTTTGATCAAGATTCCCTTTCAAAAAATAATAGTTTTCGAGGTGATTTTTGTTGTACTTCAGAGCTTCACAAAAAGCATAAGGATTAGAAAATGCTTTTGATTTAAAAACAGATACCGTTGAAAAAATGATTATTAAAGTGGTAGAAATAATAGTAATTTTTGTTTTACCGATATTTTGAATAAATACAAGAATAAGCAGCAGTATCCCAATAAGAGGTAACAAAAAACGATGGTCTAAATAATCCCATTCTTTCGTTTTGGCAAAAAATGTTGGAAAAAGCAGTAGCACGAACCACAACAAATAGAATAACTTCTTTCCTCGATGTTGCGGGTTTTTTATTACGGTCATTACCACAATCATTATCAACAAAACCACTCCAATGCTGATCTTTGTAATTGTAAACTCTGGCGCTGTTGAGAAATCGTAAGGCAGAGCAAACATTGAGAGGCCAGCCGGAATTGCAAGAAGGTTTTGCAAAAACAGGTCAACACTCAAACCGGTATCGTACGTTTGTACGAATGAAGATCTTAGAAAAAACCATACTACACTTGTGCTTAATAGAAAAACTCCAAATAAAACCATTCTAAAATCTATTTTGGGTTTTTGTTCAAATGTGAAGAAGTAGATTATAAACAATACAGGTAAAAGAACTGCGGTTTCTTTCGTAAATATCGCCAAAGTGAAACACAACCAGGAAATTATCAAGGCGCTATAGTGTTTGTTATTTAAAAACCGGATCCAAAAAATAAAAGCTAATATCGAGAAGAGCGTGAGCAACAGATCGCCTCTTGCGGGTATCCAAGTTGCAGAAGAGGTAAAAAGAGGATGCGCCGCATAGCAAAGCGTACCCATAAATGCAATAAAATGAGAAATCTTAAACCTCAACAACAGAAAATACAACGAAAAGGCAATCAATGCGAACAATAAAGTATTGGTAAAATGAAACATACGCATATCCATTGCGCCAAATATTTTAACATCAATTAAAAATGAAATATTTTGTAATGGTCGGTAAAAAACTCCACCCTCTCTCAAAAAAGCGTCTGTGGTAAAAATGGTCTTTAAATTTCCATCATGAGTAAAAAAATCTTTATTCATCATCAATAAACGATCATCATCAAACATGGTATATTTGAAATTGATGGATTGCGAATAGAGTAAAAAGGTAAAACAGAGTATAATCCATGGAAAAAAAGGTTGGAGACGAGGAGTAATATCCTGGGGAGATTTGGTCTGTTGAGGTTTCATTATAATTTGTAATTTATGGGCACAAAAAAAGTAAAATTCTTTCAACTGGTGAAAAAACATTTTTCAGCCCAATGGCATCCCTAACCATAGAAAATAGTGTAATGTATGGTAATTCCTATATTTTTACCGCACAATTTTTAAGAAGCAATTTATGGGAAACATCGTAGCTTTGGTAGGCACTCCAAATGTTGGAAAATCAACACTTTTTAATCGTTTAACACAAACCCGCGAGGCGATTGTGGACGCTGTGGCGGGCGTTACCCGCGACAGGAATTATGGAAAATCAGACTGGAACGGCTACGAATTTTCGGTGATTGACACCGGCGGATACGTGGTTGGCTCAGACGATATTTTTGAAACTGAAATACGGAAACAAGTAGCCTTGGCGTTGGAAGAAGCCGATGTGATTATTTTTATGGTGGATGGGCGCGAGGGGTTAACTCCATTAGATGAAGATGTTGCCAGACTGCTGAGAAAATCGAAAAAACCATTCTATTTAACTGTAAATAAAATTGATAGTCCTACTAATTTTTTGGACCACACCGAGTTTTATGCACTTGGGTTTGAGCATATTTTTCCCATTTCCGCGGTTTCGGGCAGCGGCACCGGCGAACTTTTAGATGAAGTGGTAAAACATTTTACAAACGAGGAAGATAACTTCGATGAAGAACTGCCGCGAATTACGATTGTGGGCAAACCAAATGTGGGTAAATCTTCGATTATCAATACTTTTTTGGGTAAAGAACAAAATATCGTAACACCGCTGGCGGGCACCACCCGCGATTCGATTTACACGCGCTTCAACAGTTTTGGCTTCGATTTTTATTTGGTGGACACTGCCGGATTGCGCAAAAAGAAAAAAGTGGAAGAAAACTTAGAGTTTTATTCTGTGATGCGCGCCGTGCGCGCCATCGAAAACAGCGATGTGTGTATTCTCATGTGCGACGCTTCAGAAGGTTTTGAAGCGCAAGATATTTCAATTTTTAGTTTGGCGGCGCGAAACAGAAAAGGGATCGTAGTGGTGATGAACAAGTGGGATTTAGTGGAAAAAGACCACAAAACGCATAAGGAGTATGAAGATTTAGTAAAAAAACGACTCGCTCCCTTCAACGATGTACCGATTGTTTTCACTTCCGTAATCAACAAACAGCGCATTTTCAAAGTGTTAGAAAGCGCGGTTGCAGTGTATCAAAACAAACAGCGACGAATCTCGACGTCAGAACTAAACGATGTGTTGTTACCCATTATTAAAAACCAACCGCCCCCGATGGTTAAAGATAAAATGGTGAAAATTAAGTTTATAACCCAACTCCCAACCGCTTTTCCTGCTTTTGCATTTTTCTGCAACCTTCCCCAATATGTACGCGAAGATTATAAACGCTTTTTAGAGAACAGAATGCGCGAACATTGGGATTTTTCTGGTGTTCCGATGGAGATCTATTTCAGAAAAAAATAGAACTGCTTATCCCGAAGTTGGAGATACATTCTCCTCTTCTCGTTTCTCCTCTTCTCCTTCTTCACCTTCTTCCTCTTCTTCAAAATAAATCTTTTTTACGGGTCCTTCATTTTTGTAGAAGAAAGCGAGCGTTATTCCTGTAATTGCGCCTGCCAAATGCCCTTCCCACGATATATGTTTGTCGGGAAATAACTGCGGAAAAAAACCCCACACAATACTTCCATATAAGAAAATGATAATAAGCGAATAAGCCATTAATTTAGGCTCTTGTTTTAAAATAGAGATGGTAACTAAAAAGAATGCCAGCGCATACACAATACCGCTTGCGCCAATATGAACCCCCTCGGTGCCAATGACCCACGTGAAAATTCCCGCCATAAACCAGGTCATCAATAAAATTAATACAGCTTTATTATTAAAAAAATAAAAAATGGAAAACAACAATACCACCAAAGGGATAGAATTTGAAAACAGATGCTCTAAATCGCCGTGCAAAAAGGGCATAGTGAAAATGCCCGACAAACCTTCTATTTTTCTTGGAATCAATCCGTATTCATTCAAATGCAATCCGAAAATATCATTCGTCAAAAAAGTAACCCACAAAACAGCAACAATAATAACTGCTTTTAAAATAGAATGAAAAAACAGTTCTTTTTCAAACTCTAAAGAGGTTTCTTGGGGTTTGGTTGGTGCGGGAGAATTTTCTTGTAAGGATTCCATTGAAAAAATTTGCGCAAAAATAGAAAAGAATGAATAGTGCCAAATTTTTAAATAAAAAGAGCCTCACAAATCTATGAGGCTCTTATAGTATTGGGCGACGACCTACTCTCCCACCGGTTAGGGCAGTACCATCGGCGCGGTCGGGCTTAACTTCTCTGTTCGGAATG
>JGI24696J40584_12961335_pt1 | contig 13761 bp, 16 predicted proteins | sample TergutCo191P4_FD_40584 | JGI IMG/M metagenome (IMG submission 40584)
GCCTCAATCTCAGCCTGCTGTGCATTCGTCAGCGGCTCTTTCTCTTCCTTCTTTTCCGGATCCTTCGACCCCGGAGGCGTCCACAGCGCCGAGAAAATCTGCGGGAAATAGGCCAGCCCACCAGACGACCTCGACGAATTTACCTTTTTCCCGTCCCTAATCTGCTTCGCCGCATCAGTCGCACGTTTTTTCCAGTCCCCCAATATCGGCCGCACAATCACCTGCATCCCTACCCCATCACCAGTCTTCACCACCGACAACGCGTTAATAATCGCCAACGCCGCATCTTTCTTCGTCTCTTTATACGTTGCAATCGGATAAACTGCATCGGTCCTCAAAATCATCTCACCGCCGGCCGTACCGCCGCGCCCAGTCTCCGGGTTAAAGATATTCGGATCATCCACTGGCTCTAACCTCGCCGTCGGATACGCCGCTGTCACCGCTTGCCGCGCAATATCCACCAACGAAATCGGCACATAAACGTAGTATTCTATTCCATCAGCCCGCGCTACCACCTCAAACGAAATCGCCTTCTGCCCAAAGAACTTAGCCCCAGACGACTTACTGACCGTCGAAGCAATAATCCCATACATCGTCTCAGCCACGCTAATCTCTTCCTCGGCCACCAATCGCGCATCCTTGCCCTCTCCATCCACATCGTCCGTCATCGGCGGCAAGTGCACCAACAGCGGCACCATCTTCAACCCGCGCTCATACGCCTTATCGCCCACTTTTGAAGCCTTGTGTACCGACCAAGCAAACATCCCACCCGCGCCCAAGATAGCAATAATCCCCACCGGGACTAGAGCACCACCCAAAGAGTCCATTATTTCCCTCCACCCTTCGCCGGAATCACCCCACTCTTACGTTTCAACTCAGTAATCCCCGTCTGCGCTTCGGCATACTTGGCAGTCTGTCGCATCCACGTCTCAATATTCTTCACATCCTTCACGGCGGTCACCTTATTACTAGCGTTTTCCCAATCAATCGACTGCGGCGTCAGATTGTCCATTGGCGCAGCCTCCTGGCTCGTTAGCTTGCTGACAATCAACGGCTTCTCCGCAACCTCAGTTTGTGTATTTTCTACAAGCTCCTGCTTTTCTGGTGACTGCAAAACCTCTCCACTCCCAGCCTGCACCTCAGGACTTCCGAGCTGCACTTCTGGAGACGGAGCTGGGTCAAAAGACGGTCCAATTTCCGATCTTTCCATAAGCGTATTGTATCATATACGCGACACTAACACACACCCTATACTGACCGCGATCAAACTGCACATCGTCCCGATAATCCACCCTCCACCAAAATTACGCGTTCCCACCAGCAGAATCGGCAAGAACCCAATCACGAGACTATACTTCAAACACATCTTCTCCCCCATTTTCTTGCCCCACGCCAACGTCATCACCAGCAAACAAATATTCACGGTTACAATATACACACACAATAACAAAACTAACACCACAGCCGGACCAGCGTCCGACGGCGACGTTAGGTTTGTTATGGCAACAATAGCTATCCCAGCTAAAACGCCTATGAATGCTAATATCTTTCGTAGCATACGAAAATTATATCATTCAGCTCATGCTTCCCCCAAGTTATACAGGGCCAAGGCGGTGGGTTATCCGGCCTGTGTATATTACTCTACGCCGCAACCCATCCACCCTGGTATTGACCGCTCCACATATAGTGGGGCAGATTTGTCGATCTCCTTCAGTCTATTCTTCTGATTTTAGAAAGTGCAAATAGGCTTTCCGTTGATCCGCCTTGCTTCTTTGTTTTGCAAAGCTCGAGACTATCGTTAGTTGTATTTTATGGCTAGCAATAATCTCCTCGCGTTGCTAAACCTTCCTCGCCATTCTTACTCGTTTTATGGTTTTTGTTTTTGTATTGGCACATCTTCATACTAGCACACTTTATTCAAAAAGTCAATACACACGTTATACCAACACGCGTATTTCACCCCTGTGGAAAACCACTTGAATTATACACAGATTTATACACGAATCATATTGACACTAGCTGTTTGGTCGGTTATTATAGAGGTAGATTTTGTATAAACTAATTATACAAAATCTCAAAAACAAAAATAGCCAATAACTCCATACTCTACGCTCGAAGGTCCGGTTTTCCTCGCAGTTACCGGACCTTCAACTTTTTTAGGTAATTTACACCAAAAAGGCCGCATATAGCGGCTCTTTTGGTGGAGCTGGAGGGTATTGCTCCCTCGTCCGATAGCTTTGCTACTACCACGTCTACAAGCATAGTCTATTCTTTATTTAGGTTTTGGGCGTCTAGAATAGACAAACCGCCCAAACCTTCGACTAAGTTTTCATCACGAGGTTTCGTCACTTCCCTCGTGCCTATCATCAAAATATGATACTGAATTCCACTATGATGTATCGTGGGTTCAGCAGCCTAATGAATTATCAGGCCATCGCGAAAGCTGGGCTATAAGCAAAGCTTGCGCTCTTAGATTCTGTGCGATCTAATTACATACATTTTCGGTGTAAATCGACTTGCAATGATAATGTAAATACTACCGTCTAAGCTATTCAGCCCCGACTACGCTTATTATATCATAACCACCCCTGTTGCACAATAATGCTCGCTTATGCTTTGTCCGAGCCCACTGTCGTGTTTTACTACCACCATGCTATCCAAGGTAATATCAGCTATACCCCTGGGGTATGATGGCCATTTAATAGAGGTCGAAGGCGACAGCAGTCGTGGTCTCCCTCGCTTCTCAATCGTCGGTATGGGCAATCGCACCATCGACGAGAGTCGCGATCGCGTACGCAGCGCCATCCTCAACTCTGGCTTTTCCTTCCCCGACTCTAAACTAACAATCAACCTCGCACCAGCTGAATTATCCAAGGATGGCACCTTTCTTGACCTACCAATCGCCCTTAGCGTCCTCATACTCGGCAACCAATTGCTGTCAACGGACGTCAAAGACAAATTATTCGTTGGCGAATTATCACTAACCGGCGAGCTCCGCCCAGTCCATGGCGTCATCAATATCGTCGAGGCCGCCAAACGGCACAAACTCCGAGAAGTCTTCGTGCCGCTCGCCAACCTCCACCAAGCCAAACTCATCAACGACATCACAATCCACGGAGTGCCCGACATCAAATCGCTTTTTCTACATCTCAAAGGCGTCAAGCACCTAGAATACCCCGAGGCGCCTACTGTAGAAAAAACCATAACACCGATAAGCACAACCATTTACGATCATATTCACGGCCAACACATTGCCAAACGCGCCCTCACTATCGCCATGGCTGGCCACCACAACATCCTATTGTATGGTCCACCTGGCTCCGGCAAAACCATGCTCGCTCGCGCCGCCAGCAACCTCCTTCCCCCTCCATCGAACCAAGAGCTAATCTCAATCACCAAAATCCACTCGCTCGCCAGCCTTTCCGATTCGATCGTCTCTGCCCGCCCATTTCGATCACCACATCACACCTCCAGCCAGGTTTCTATTATCGGCGGCGGAATCAAGGGTATCCCAGGAGAAATCTCGTTAGCTCACAAAGGCGTTCTATTCCTCGACGAAATACCAGAATACGGCCGCGCCATCATCGAATCGCTACGCCAACCACTGGAGGACCACGAAATCAGCATCTCGCGCATCGGCGCTCGCGTCACTTATCCCGCCGACTTTATGCTTATAGCTACCATGAACCCCTGCCCTTGCGGCTACCACGGCTCACCCACCCATCCGTGTTCTTGCACCACTACTCAGATCCTCAACTACCAAAAACGCCTTTCCGGGCCAATTCTAGACCGCATCGACATGTTCATCGAGGTCGGCAAAGTCGATTCGGTCGACCTCACCGCCGAATATGCCCAATCCACCACTCAGCACGACCAAGCCTCCACGCAAATTGCGACAGCGCTCAAGGCGCAAGAGCACCGTTTTGGCGACTCCGGACAATACAATAACAGTCTCACAACCCAAGAACTACGCACCCACTGCGACATATCAACAGATGCCAAGCGCCTCCTCGCCAGAGCAGCCAAAGCCCTCGACCTCTCCGCCCGTAGCTACTACCGCGTCATCCGCGTCGCTCGTACCATCGCAGACATAGTCTCAAACCAGACAATCGCCCCTGAACATATCGCCGAAGCTCTCCAATATCGCAAACGTGACCCCTTGTCGCCTCAGTAGGTATTTGCTATAATGTACCCAATGACAATTATTAGAAAGGACTCCGACAATTAGCACTCGTAACCGTATCAACGGCGAAATCCGCTATCCCGAAGTCCGAGTCTTAGGCGCAAACGGCGAACAACTTGGTGTGATGTCCAGTCGCCAAGCCCAGCAGCTTGCTTCCGCCTCTGGCGAGGATCTTGTGGAGATTAGCCCCAACGCCAACCCTCCAGTAGTCAAAATCATCGACTGGGGCAAATTCCAATACCAGCAGACCAAAGAAGCCTCCCGCGCCAAGAAGAAATCTCATGCTTCTGAGCTCAAACAAATCCGCCTCGGCGTCAAAATCAGCGACAACGACCTCAATATCAAACTCCGCAAAGTCCGCGAATTCCTCGAAGAAGGCGACCGCGTCAAAGTCTCTATCGTTTTCAAGGGTCGAGAAATGGCCCACCGCGAAATCGGTGACGCCCTCGCCAAGAAAATCCTCAACCTCGTCAGCGAATACGCCGTCCAAGACCAACCACCTCAAATGGCCGGTCGCAACCTATCCTTCGGCCTGCACAGCAAATAACCCGCTATTACCCACAAATCAGATAAATAACCCTTGTCATTTCCCCTTATCTAGTGTATAATCTACACATTATGCCAAAACTAAAGACCCATAAAGGCACTGCTAAGCGCATTAAAGTCACCAAGACTGGCAAGCTTGTTCGTGAGCGTGCTTTTGGTAACCACATCCTAGCCAAAAAGAGTAAGTCTAGGAAGCGCAACATGAAGACCGCAGCTATTATCCGCGGTAAAATTGCCAAAAATGTCAAAACTGCACTAGGAAAGTAAGGAGTATATATGCGAGTCAAACGAGGCGTCCCAGCACGCGCAAAACACAAGAAAATTCTACGTGCCGCCAAAGGCATGCAACATTACCGCACCCGTAGTTTCCGCCTCGCCAAGCAAGGCGTCATCAAGTCACTACGTTATGCATATCGCGATCGCCGCAACCGCAAGCGCGATTTTCGTTCCCTTTGGGTTACCCGTATCAACAACGCAGCCCGCGAAAACGGCACCAACTATTCCCTTCTAATCAAGGGTATGAACGCAGCCAAAATCGAGCTCGACCGCAAGGTTCTAGCCGAAATCGCCGTTAGCGATAGCAAGGCTTTCTCTGCTGTCGTCAAAGCTGCCAAATAAACTGTTTATGTAATTTTCACAGCAAAAAGGACCTCTGAAGAGAGGTCTTTTTTGGTGAGCTCGATAGTAAGCCGGGTTCTGTAGTCTGGGAGGTAACTCAGACTTAGCGACCATCTATCTAGTTCCATCGTTGCCGACAGACTCTAGCGGTGAGCGACCCTCCGCGGGACACGGGTTTTTAGGTCTCCTTGCAGTGGATAGGGTTTGCCCCCGGCATATGTCACCACATGCCGCTGTGGTCTCTTACGCCACTCTTTTCACCCTTACCGGCAAGCCGGCGGTATAGTTTCTGTGGTACTTTCCCTAAGATTGCTCTCGGTAGCTGTTAGCTACTATCCTTCCCTGTACTGCCCGGACTTTCCTCTAGGTAAACCTAGCGATCGCCTCTCGAGCTCCCCTATATTATATCACATTTATGCTTTTGCGGTATCAGTACGCCGCGCCCACTCATCAATTACCTTATTTACCTCTCGATCAGCATGGGCATTTTCCGAACGCATCACGTGCCGCACATCCCAGGCTTCGAATTCTCCGAGCAATTTACGCACATCATCATAGACCAACATCAAATCTCGGTTCTTCACTTTATACACCCCATTCAGCTGGTTCACTACCATCAGGCTATCAGAGATAATTCTCACCTGCCTCAAACCCAGCTCAATCGCCTGTTCCAACCCTTCCTTCACTGCAAAGTACTCTGCCATCCTACTATTGTTATATCCGATAAACTCCCCACCCTGTCTGAGCACACTCCCGTCCGCCCCCACGATGTAGTAACCAATACCAGCCGGACCAGGGTTTCCGCGACTTCCCCCATCCACATACACCATCGCGCTATTCGCCACCGCTCGCAACTCATCAGTCGCAGGCTTCGCTACCTGGCCCAGAATCCTCAGGACGTTGCTCGACGCTTCATTCAAGTCAAACCCAGCCAACTCCGAATCTCTCACCCACTTATACGCCGAGTATCTATCCCCCTCTACCTCTATCCGGCTATCCTCGCGAATTTTCACACCATATATAATATATAGATTCCCAACCTGGCTCGACCCCTCTAGATAAGTGAACGTCACCACATCTTTGAGCACTATTTCTTCCGCCTGCAGCCCAGCATACTCCAGGAAGCCCCTACCAAATGCCTCTTCCGGTTGCTCACCAAACAATATCTTCATCGTCGGTAGTTCGTATTTTGGTATCTCAAGCGAACGCCCCGTTGCTCGCTTGAACACCAAAACCTCATCCCCCTTATTTACGATTCCTACTACCCTAATTCTTTGCTGCATATACTCCACCCTAATAAGGGGCCCCGACGGCTTTGTTCCCGCTACAAAGTAACGGTGGATACGCCCTTATACCTCTAACCCACAGGTTAGAAATCTCAAGCTTCCCTAATAAATGTATTAGGAAACATTTGGCCGCCAGGGCTACTATTATTCTATCACGCGAACGGCGATAAGAGAATCTGGAAGAAGTTTAGTATCCCAGACTGCGCCCAAAACAATATCTCGCTAAACGCATTGCCACTGACCAGCACTAATAACAGCACAATCACTATTCCGAAGTTCTCCATCTGAAGCATAAACCTCCGCACGAACTCTGGTGCCAAAGCATATACCACCCTCGACCCATCCAGCGGCGGAATCGGGATCAGGTTGAACACCATGAACCCTAGGTTTACCATCACAAACAGAGTGAACACCGTCGCCACCCATTCCACTCCTCCAAAGAACGTCAACACAACGTATCCCATGAACGCCAACAGGAAGTTCGTCAAAGGCCCCGCAATCGACACTAGCGCAAATCCCCACTCGCCCCACTTCAGCTTCATCGTATTAATCGGCACTGGCTTCGCTCCACCAAATATCGGGCTACCAGTAATCGCCAACATCACCGGCAACAACACCGACATAAACCAGTCAATATGCTTCAGAGGATTCAAACTCAACCTTCCGCTCACCTTCGCCGTGTCATCACCCAACCAATATGCCACCAACCCGTGAGCTAACTCATGGATTACCACCGACACCAAAATCACCACTATCACCAGAGGAATCCACCACCATTCTACATCATTCATCTCTCTATTATACCAAATTTGCCCCTCCTGAGCCTAAACCCTTTACTTTTACCCCTTTTCGAGCTATAATAAACGATATGGCAATATGTGAAATAACAGGCAAAGGCAAGATGTATGGTCACAACGTTAGCTTTTCGCAACGCAAGACCCGCAAAGTTTTCAAGCCTAACGTCCAGAAAAAGACTGTTACAGTCAATGGCCGTAAAGCCAAACTCAACCTATCTACTTCTGCTATTCGCACCCTCAAGAAAAAGGGTCTGTTGAACTAATCTTCAGAAGTCTACAAAAATACCTCCCTCGGGAGGTTTTTTGATGCATATATAATATATGTATTATCCCAATTGGTACACTTCAAGTGCCGCTGGCAAAGATGTCTCACTCTTAATCTTCAAACGCTTCTCGTACTTGAGCTCAACATGCATCTCATCAGCAATCATCTTCGCGTTGGCCGTTACAACAGCAATCTTAGGCCCCACCTCTTTAATTGCCTTCACGGATTGAGTCGCCAAAATATCAATTGGTCCCATATCATCAAGTTGGGCCTCAATTTCACCACTCACACCAATTCTAATCCCCCCGTCCTCGACTGTATACAAGACCCCTTCCCCTACTGCAATACCGATAATCGTCATCTCACCAATTTCAAACTCGCCTGCACCTCTTATTACGCCTACCGCCAACCCTGCATCAATCTCACCCGCTTCTGAGCTGATATTCACAGTCGCCCTTTTTGTGATAATTTTCACCACAGGACCATCAGTTGCTATCTCAAACATGTTTTCTCCTTATTTCTCTACTAACAAATTGGTTGGGTCGTAGACCTCAGTCTTTTCCAAATCAAACACACCGACAATGAATCGATCCCTGACTCTACTACGATAAATAAAGTCGTCCACCGACAGAATTGCATAATTCAGCGGTTTTGCCATCTTCTTCTCAATGACCTCTGCCCAACGCGTCAATTTACGATCTCGATCATCACCGATTATCAGCATATCCAGTCCCTCTTGTCCTGGCAACCTGTTCGTAATAACTAAAGCCCTGAGTACATTCTTGACTGGGCGAATATAATCTTCCCAGTTCGACTTCTTCGTTTTCTCACCACCCTGTACAAGAACTTTCTTACTAAATATCTCCACGAAAGGCCGGAAGAACGGATGCTTTGAGTTTGCTGAGTAATAAACCTTATTCTCATAGGTCTCACACTTCACTATCCCCAGCGAATCAAGATTCAACAACTCTCTACGCACAGAGTTAATCTGTTCATCCACCAGTCGCGCAATCTCGCGAACAAAGAACTGCCTATCAGGATTATCAAAGAACAACTCGAGCAACTTAGCTCGAGACCTCGAACCAAATATTCTCTCTAGTGGTATTGGAGTCTGTTCACTCATGATAACAAAATTATATCACGTCGAGAATATTATTTACAACATCCTCCCTAGAGCACCATACAATTTGTTTATTGCGTCGAAACCACGTCATCTGCCTCTTCGCCAAGCTCATATCTTCCTTCACCGCTGATTCCTTCGCCGCTGCCTCATCCAGCTCACCAGACAAGTAAGCCCACGCAACCGCATATATATCCGACTTCATCGCCTGTAAATCCCAACTGTACCTCCGTGCAAGTTTTTTTGTCTCCTCGAACAACGGCTCTCCCCACATCATATCAATGCGTGTTGTAATTCTGTCACGGAGCGTACCTCTGTCAACCATGATTCCATATTGTACAAATAATTTACACTCATTCCTTCTATCACTCTGTGTATTTTTTACAACACTATTAAACTTGTAGTCAAATACTAACGCGTCCACATACAACCCCGTCCCCCCAACAATAATCGGCACCTTCCCCCGCGACTTAATGTCTAGTATCACCTTCTCCGCATACTCCTTGAAATCCGCCACAGTGAATCTTTCATCCGGATTCACCAAGTCAATCCCCCAATGCCTTATCCCGTCCATCTCCTCAGAAGTAGGCTTAGCCGTCCCAATATCCATCCCCTTGTATATCGCTCTCGAATCAGCCGAGATTACCTCGCCGTCAATCTTCTTCGCAAGCTCAATCCCAGCGCCGGTTTTTCCACTCGCAGTCGGTCCAACTATCACAATCACTTTATCTGTCATACAACTATTATACCCCACCTCAGTTGTTTCACCTTACCACTCCGGTGAAACAACTAGCAGCGCCAACTACGCGTTCGCTAGATTCCCGAAGAAATAGCGCACTTCCCTCTCGACCCGCGCTTCCATATCCTCCGGCATATCAATTGTTGGGTGACTTGGTACCAGTTTCCGATTAACCGGAGAACGATAATCTATCTCGCCAGACTCCAGATTGATCCCAGCTCCCCAGATATCCCCTGATCTACACCGTTCGCCGAACAGCACCTGTTTCAATTTGCGAAAGTGCTCATCACCAGCAACCATTATGTGCCGCTTCACATCCACCGCCAGCCAAACATAACCTTCCGATTCATTTTTCATCTTATTTATATCTGCAGTTGTGTACTGCAACTTAGTTGTTAAAAGCATAAATGCTCCTAATTAGTTAATATCATAAATCGCCAGCTTCAAGACTGGCGACAAAAATCTAAGTAGTAGATAATCCTGCGGTGGTCCTCGAACAAAAAATAACGCCATATTGGCGTCTCCCACCGTTAAATAATATTATTTTGCGTAATTATAAAACAGGATACGTATTACGTCAACTATTTTTCTTCTTGAGCAGATCAAGTGGCGATAGTTTTGCGCTGTACTCCATCGCCGAATACCTAAAAATCCTCACCACCAGATAATACGTAATCACACTCGATAACAGAATTACCAACAGCCCCAGACCAAATTCCCATGCTGGCAAAGTACCCATTGCATTCCTGAACAACATCGTTACTGGTGCCGAAAACGGGAAATACGACAGGACATAAACAATCACATCCGGCTTATCCGACATAAACGACGCGATGAAGAACAGAGGCATAATCACCATAATCATCATCACTGAAGCGTATGTTCCGGCATCACGAGCCGTCGGCACCAAAGCGCCAACCGCCAAACACAGCGCCACAAACAAGAAGTACCCAGTCAATAACAATAATAACGAACTAATAATCGAGAATGGCTCAAGTTGCAGAGGTGGCAAAGACAAATCCGCCACCATCGTGGTGTCCCTCATCACAAAATACGCAATCACCATCGGTATAATCAGCACTAGCATTTGCACGAACCCTATCAGAATCATCGAAATAATCTTCCCCATTATCAACGATTTCGACGATATCGTGGTCAACAACATCTCCGATATTCTGCTCTCCTTCTCTTCCACCAACGCCAACGTTAAACGATTTCCAAACATCACCATCAATATATAGAATATTGCGAGCGCCAACATCGGCGCAGCCAGCCGCCCCAAGATATTATCCTCTTCACCATCCGCGTCAAACCTCACTGTATCAAAACCAAACGAACTTGTCAGAATAATAATATCCGCCACATCCACCCGCTCGACCGCCGACTGCGCCAACGCCGCCCGAATCGGACCCTCAAAATTCGCAATCAAAGAACTATTCCCCACGCGCTCAAACAGATGTACTCTCGGACTCTCCACGAAGTCATCCGCAATATAATAAAATACATCCAAATCACCTCCGCGGACTGCTGCTATACCAGTTTCTTCAGACTCAACCATTTCCATGTCGCCAAAATCACTTATCAGCCCAGATTCATCCAGCACGCCCAACCTCAAATCAGTCGTATCACTCCCACCTGTAATTGCATCATCCATACTCATCCCCATCAGACCAGCGACAAACAAGTAGCCTACCAGTAACACCGGGAATAGCAATGCCGCAATCCAAAACGACGGCTTCTTCAGGTTTCGCATCACCTCAAAACGCACTACCTTACCAACACTACTGCTCATGACTGTGCTCCCCGTAGATCTCGACAAATATCTCATCTAGCGACTTCCCGCCGAACTCTTTCTTCACCGCATCAACCCGCCCATATGCCCGCGCTTCACCATCCTTCAGTAGCAATATCCGATCACACAGCCTCTCCACCTCATCCATATAATGGGTAATCAACAGCACCGTGCTCCCCTTCTTGTGTAAATCGTCGATAATCGACATCAGCAGCTTACGGTTTACTGGGTCAAATCCCTTCGTCGGTTCATCCAGAATCAGTAACTTCGGATCATTCATAATTGTGATGCCAAGTTGCACCTTCTGCTGCTGTCCGCTCGACAACTTCTCGAGCTTCACGCCGGTCTTATCGCCAATCCCCACCTTGTCCAAGTATTTTTGCGACCACTCCTTCGGATTGCGCAGCCCCTTCAGCTCCCCGAAATAGGTCATGATATCTATCACATTTTCCTTCTTGTACAGCCCCCTATCCTCTGGCAGATATCCCACCACCGAGTGCCCACCCGGTTCGAATTTCCTCCCATTCACCAACAATGTCCCCGCCGTCGGCACATACAGCCCCAATAACGCGCGCAGAGTCGTCGTCTTGCCAGAACCATTCGATCCCAACAGACCAAAAATCTCACCTTGACGAACCTCAAAATTCAAACCGCTAATTACTTCACGATCACCGAACTTCATCCGGAAATCACGCACCTCCACAGCTGGTCGCTCAGACTTCATACTACTAATAGTAGCACGTTAATCGAGGTAATCGTAGAGCTTCTTCGTTTCCTTATTTCGCTTCAACTTCGCCAAAGCCTTCGACTCAATCTGTCGAATACGCTCGCGCGTCACTTTAAATTCTTCACCAACCTCTTCAAGTGTGTGCGACTTCTCGCCGCCAAGTCCAAATCGCATCTTGATAATCTTCTGTTCGCGCTCATTCAACGTCCCCAGAATCGATGAAATCTGTTCCTTCAACAACTGATCTGCTGTTGTTTCCTCTGGGCTATTAATCGTTTCATCATATACAAAATTCTCAAGCGAAGACTCTTCATTATCATCATCACCACTCCCCACCGTCGCGTCCAACGACGCAATATCCTGCTTGATTCGGTCAACATACTTAATCTTCTCGACATCGAGATCAAGTTCTTTGGCAACCTCCTCATCCAGCGGTTCGCGACCAAGCGTCTGCATCAACTGGCGACGCGTTCGCATCACCTTGTTTATCGTCTCTACCATGTGCACTGGAATACGAATCGTACGCGCCTGGTCCGCAATCGCACGGGTAATCGCCTGTCGAATCCACCACGTCGCATACGTCGAAAACTTGAAACCCTTATCTGGATCAAATTTCTCCACTGCGCGCAACAACCCAGTATTCCCCTCTTGCACGAGGTCCATTAAATCCAAACCGCGGCCAGTGTACTTGCGAGCGATCGAAACCACTAATCGTAAGTTCGCTTCCGCCATCTTGTCCTTGGCTCGTTTATCCCCCTCACGAATTTTCTGCGCTAGTTCCTTCTCTTCTTCATTCGTCAGCAAGTCTACCTTACCAATCTCACGCAAGTACATACGAATCGTATCACTGTCCTCAACCTTCGCATTTGCTTTGGTCTCAAGTTCCGTCACATCCTCTTCAAGCATCTCAAGATCTTCAGCGATATCGCCTCCCTCTTGCTCGATTTCGGCCATTTCCTCAATCATCTCTTCGTCGAGATTCATTCCCTCTTCGTTCATAATTCTCCTATTTATTGATGTTGTTAATCTCTGCCAGGATTTTTTCGATTTCCTGTTCATTGCCAACTATCTCAGCGTCCTTCAGACGCTTCTGTAACTCATCTTTTTTGTCTTTGGTTTTTGCGACTTGGAGCTTCGCCAGAAGCCCCTTTATCTCTTCTTGCAGGTCTGGTTCACTCCAGCTGCTATAACGGCCTTCGTACTCGAGGCGCATTTGTTCTGCCCAATTATACAAACTAGCATCGTTTTTGTCAACTACAAAGGTATTTTTTACAACACTTTGATGATTCTCTCCCCAAAAATCATGCACGCTCACCATCGCCCTCAGGCTTTCAACCGTAATTGCAATCGACATCAACTGATTTTCCATTATCTCTATCTGCGACACCTCAATTTGCGTCGCATCACTCTTCCTCACCTCTGTGGTGTTGTATTTTTTACTCGCCAGTTTGTCATCCTTGTACAAGTCCTTTTTACTACGAAAAGCCTCCAAGCTCACCCCCAGCTTCTCAACTATTTTCCTTTCGTAATGCTCTTTCTCGACCGGATCATCCAAAAACTCCACCAATTTCGTCGCTATGTCAGAATAAACTTTCTTCCCCGCCGCCGTCCTCATATCGACCCTATCCTCATACTTGTCCAAGAGCCAGTCCACCGCCGGCACCGCATCTGCCACAGCCTGTCTCCAT
>JGI24696J40584_12961333_pt1 | contig 13748 bp, 8 predicted proteins | sample TergutCo191P4_FD_40584 | JGI IMG/M metagenome (IMG submission 40584)
ATAAAGACCCTTGGAAAAACAGCGAAGACGTAACCGATGTAACAATATCGGTACTTCCAAATTTCACAACCGGCGGCAACGCTTATGAAACGCTTTACGATGCCGTAGCCGCCGTAGCCGATGGCGGAACAATCACAATGCTGCGAAACGTATCAACAAGCGTAGGCGATGTGTTGGACGTAGCCAAAACCTACATCGTTGACTTGGGCGGAAACACCTTCTCAAATGCAGGACATGTGATTGAAATGATACGGATAAGTTTGGGAAATGTTACCATTCAGAACGGCTACATTACCAACTCCGAAGGCGATGCCATTGAAGTAGGTCTCAATGCAGTGGTTACATTAAGCGCTCTGACGGTTAACACCAAAGACATTGTCATCAGGAATGGCGGCGCCCTCTCTATTCTTTCAGGCGATTACGCCGGCAACAACGATGCGATATATTGTACCGCCGGCACGGTAACCATCACATCCGGACATTTCGCAGTGACAGACGACAAATTTAACGACGGTTGTCTGGTTACAAAAGGCAGCGGGCAAATCCTCCTTGCGTCCGGTTCCACTGCCGATAAAGACCCGTGGAAAAACAGCGCAAGCGCAACGGAAGTAACAATAATCCGCGCCAATTTTGAAACCGGCGGAAACGGCTACATTACGCTTGAAGAAGCAATAGCAGCAGTTGCCGAAGGCGGAACAATCACAATGTTGCAAAATGTAGAACTGAGCGCTACACCTAATTTAAATAAAAACAAAACCTATACCATTGATTTTGATGGATATACCCTCTCAAATGCGGTAAGTTTGATTGAAACAGTGCGTATAACATCGGGAAATATCACGCTTAAAAATGGCAGCATCACTACCACCATCACAGGTTGGACAGGTATTTCCATAGATAATGCAACTGTAACATTAGACAATCTTACTATCAATGCCAAGATTACTGCCGTTGCCAATAACAGCGGTACTCTGTTTATTCTTTCGGGCGATTATACCGCCGGCGACGATGCAGTATATAGCCCCTACAGCACAACAACCATCACATCAGGGCATTTCACGGCAACGAATGATACCGGCAATGGCTGTATATTCGGCAGACAAATCGTTCTTGCACAGGGTTCCACTGCCGATATTGACCCTTGGAAAGACAATGCAAGTGCAACGGATGTAACGATAACTACGGTTACAACAGGCGTTGTAGAGACGCAATGCATCGCGTATCCACAAGTGATAGGATATTACAGCATCTTGGGACAAAAATTGCCGAAGGAACCGCAAAGCGGAATATATATGATAAGGTATGATAATGGAACAGCGAAAAAAATAATAAAATAATAACCAAACCCCAAGTCCCCCCACCCCCCAAAGGGGGGAGTTGGCGGTGGTACGGTCGTAGGGGCGTATTGCATACGCCCTATACGGCGGTGGTACGGTCGTAGGGGCGGGGCTTGCCCCCGCCCTGTACGGCGACGGTACGGTTGTAGGGGCATATTGCCCCCGCCCTGTACGGCGGCAGCACAGGTGATAGAATATTACAGCATCTTGGGACAAAAATTACCGAAAAAACAGGAAGGCGGATTATGCATTATAATATATGATAATGGTAAAACGGAAAAGATTGCTTCTCCCTCCGCCTTTTTTTGAGATCAATTTGTTTGTAAAATCAAAATTAATGCCGTATTTTTGCATTTGAAAAAAAGTAAGAAAATGAGCGAATACATTGTTTCTGCCCGGAAATACCGTCCTGCGACTTTTATGTCCGTTGTTGGGCAGCGGTCGCTGACAACCACGCTGAAAAACGCCATCACAGGTAACCATTTGGCACACGCCTATTTGTTTTGCGGACCACGCGGCGTGGGTAAAACTACCTGCGCACGCATTTTTGCCAAGACAATAAATTGTCAAAACCGTGCAGCAGACGGCGAAGCCTGCAACGAATGCGAAAGTTGTAAAAGTTTCAACGAACAGCGTTCGTACAACATTCACGAACTCGATGCAGCCTCAAACAATTCTGTTGAGGACATTCGCTCGCTGATAGACCAGGTGCGCATTCCGCCGCAAATCGGCAAATACAGCGTTTATATTATTGACGAGGTACACATGTTGTCGTCGCAGGCATTCAACGCTTTTCTGAAAACCCTCGAAGAGCCGCCCGCACACGCTGTTTTCATTCTTGCCACCACCGAAAAACACAAGATTATCCCAACAATTTTGTCGCGTTGCCAGATTTACGATTTCAACCGTATTGGCATCAATGACACCATAGAACATTTACAGTACATTGCCGCTCAAGAAGGCGTGAATGCCGAAGCCGACGCACTCAATGTCATTGCGCAAAAGGCTGATGGCGGTATGCGCGATGCCCTGTCAATTTTCGACCAGATTGTGAGTTTTTGCGGCAACAATATCACCTACAAAGATGTTATTGCCAACCTCAATGTGCTTGATTATGAGTATTATTTTCGCCTCACAGATGCTTTGCTCGAAAATAACGTGACGCAATCTGTGCTGATTTTCAACGATATTCTCGGAAAAGGTTTTGAAGCGCAGCATTTTATTTCCGGGCTTGCCTCGCATTTCCGCGACTTGTTGATGTGCAAAGACATTGCCACTATTGTGCTGATAGAAGTTGGCGAAAGTGTTAGAAAACGTTACGCGGAACAAGCGGCAAAATGCCCGCAAGAATTTCTGTACAAAGCGATTGAATTTGCCAATGAATGTGATTTAAACTACCGCCTGAGCCGGAACAAACGCCTTTTGGTGGAACTCGCTTTGATCCGTTTGTCGCAACTTACGGCAGAAAAAAAAAACATCAATAGTGTAGAGAAACCAAGCATTGAACCTGTTTTTCAGAAAACTGCGGAAACGCCGAAACCTTCACCAACACAGCAGCCTGTACAGCAATCCGCATCGCCTGTGTCCAAACCGCCGGTTACCGCGCCGCCAATAAAAAGCATTTCCATCAATAGCATAAACCTGCCGAAAGCAGCAAACAATCAACCTGTTGCGCAAACACCTCCGGCAACGCGCAATACTTCTTTTACACAGGAAATCCTGTCGAAAGCGTGGGAAGACACAGCAAAATCGCTGAATAAAGAAATACACGTGCTTAAATTTATTGAAAATGCTGTGCCGGTTTTCAATGAAAATACCGTTTTTACCCTAAAAGTAGAAAACGCCATTCAGCACGACACCATACAAAACATCAAAGGGGAAATCCTGCAAAACCTGCGGGAACATTTGCAAAATGATTTTGCCGATTTCAACGTGCAAATAGAAGAAAATACAGTACAAAAAGTACTTACTCCGCAAGAAAAATTTAATAAAATGCTTGCCGAAAACGAAAGTTTACGGAAATTAGCAAGCGAACTTTCGCTCGAATGTGTATAATAGAGGGCTTTCTGCGCCACCCAAAATTATTTTAACTTCGAGAGAATCGTATATTTGAGAAAAAACATACAAATATCTATTATCTTTGTCATTTAATTTTAAGCAAATTCACAATGAAAAGAATAACACTTTTAACATTATCGTTTGTCCTGTCATTTTCTTTTTTGCAGGCAAAAACCGTTGATGTTGAAAAAGCCGTAAATATGGCGACAAAAACCATTGGCGAAAATCAACCGCAAAAAGGGATAGGCGTTTCTGCCGTACCCAAAAATCACCTGACTTTGATAAAAACAGCATCGCCGGAAAGCAATTATTATGTTTTTAACAAGACAGAAAATAACGGTTTCGTCATTATTTCGGGCGACGATGTTGCAAAGCCTGTGCTTGGTTATTCAGATAAAGGCAATTTCGATGAGAACAATTTGCCTCCTGCATTGGTTTATTGGCTCAACTTTTTGAACAAAGAAATTGCGTATGCTACACAAAATAATTTACCGACAAATCCGGAATGGAACAATCTCACAAGTATTGGAACTGCAAGCGTTGAGCCGCTTTTAACAACTCAATGGAACCAAATCGCGCCTTACAACAATTTTTGCCCCGAAATTTTGGAGCAAAAAGCACAAACAGGTTGTGTCGCCACAGCAATGGCACAAATAATGAAATACTACAATTATCCGCCGAGTGGTATCGGACAAAGCGAGGCATATACAACCAACGATGGCGTTGATTTGCCATCTGTTGATTTTGAAATTGAATACGATTGGGGAAGTATGCTCAACTATTATTTTTATTACGGAATGGAAAGCTATATTGAGAAAAATGCTGTTGCGACACTAATGTATCATTGCGGAGTGAGTGTGAAAACGGATTACAATTTGACTGGCAGCGGTGCTTTTCTAACTGATGCCGCCAAAGCATTGGTTAATACTTTTAGATACGACCGGAAAATATTGGTAAGAGATAGATTTTTTTACAGTAATGGCGAATGGGAAAATATGCTAAAAGAACAAATTGACAGACGACTGCCGGTAATGTATCGCGGTGCCGACACAGAGGGATATGGACACATTTTTGTTTGCGACGGCTATGATATGGGATATTTTCATTTCAATTGGGGTTGGGGCGGCAATTACGATGGATATTTTGTAACAACAGTTTTAAACCCTTATAACAATGTTACTTACAATGCAGGTCAAATGATGGTCATCAATATTATGCCCGAAGAAGGGGGCGAGCCATTGTTAGATATTTTGATGTGGCCCGAAACTAATTTGTCTTCTTCACAAAGCGCTGTAAACAACAGGCAAAGATTCACGATTACAGGCTCTTTTTGGAATAGCAGCTTTTTTACTTTTAATGGACATATAGGCATTGCCTTAGTTGACGATGAAGACCAAATTATAGAAATTATCGGACAACAACAACATTCTATTCCTCTCCGGCTTGGAAGGCAAAACGAAATATTTTCCGTTTCCGTATCGTCGAATGTAACCCCCGGCGACTACAAAATCAGAATTGTAGCAAAACAGGCAGACGGCAATGATTGGACAATCGTGCACGGCACAAACGGATATACCGATGTTCTTGATTTAACGGTAAAAAACAGTGTGGGTATCCTTGATGTCAATTCTTTTGATAATATCACAGTTTATCCAAATCCCGCCGAAGACATTGTTTATATTTCGGGAGAAAATATTTTTTCTGTCGAAATAAAAGACCTTTCGGGCAGAATAATAAAACAAAGCAATGAAACAACGATTTCGGTAAAAGAATTACAAAGCGGAATTTATCTCTTTGTTATTCAAACAGAAAGCGGAATTGTTACAAAGAAAATTGTAAAAAAATAATTTTTTTCAAAAAACACATTTTACTATGAACAAACGAACTCTCTTAATTTCATTACTTATTCTACCGCTTGCTTTTTTACAGGCAAAAACCGTAGATTTTCAGAAAGCCGTAGATGTGGCTGCAAAAACCCTGTATGAAGAAAGTTCGTCGAAAAGCGGAGTTTCTGTGTCTGCCACACCTGAAAACCGTTTGATATTAGTAAAATCCGCTTCGCCCGAAAACAACTATTACGTTTTCAACGAAGCAGAGGGCAAAGGCTTTGTCATCATTTCGGGCGACGACGTTGCAAAACCTGTGCTTGGTTATTCAGACAAAGGCAATTTCGATGAGAATAATTTGCCGCCTGCATTGGTTTATTGGCTCGAATTTTTGAACAGCGAAATTGCGTATGCCGTTCAAAACAATTTACCAAGCAATGCGGAATGGGAGAATATTTCCGATTTCAGAACAGCGAATGTGATTGTTGAGCCACTGCTTACAACGACTTGGGATCAGGCTGCGCCCTATAACAACTTGTGCCCCGAAATCAATGGATACAGAACTGTTACCGGTTGTACGGCTACGGCAATGGCGCAAATTATGAAATATTACAACTATCCCCCGAACGGCACCGGACAAACTCGGGATTACTTCATAGCGAAAAGCAGCGCTAATGTTCCTGAAGTAGATTTCGGGGCAACAAATTACGATTGGGAAAATATGCGCGACTACTATGATGGCGTAACTACTGATATTGAAAAAGATGCTGTTGCGACACTGATGTTTCATTGTGGAGCGGCTGCAAGAATGAATTACGACATCGGGACAAGCGGTGCCACTACACTCAGTGCAGCACAAGGTTTGGCGAGTTATTTCAATTACGAAAGTACCCTTATGCAGAAAATAAGGTCAGATTACAGCAACTCTGAATGGGAACTCATTTTGAAATCGCAATTAGATATGCGCCGCCCTGTTTTGTATGAAGGTTTTAACGAAACGGTTGGACACGCTTTTGTGTGCGATGGCTACAACGATGAAGACAAATTTCACTTTAATTGGGGCTGGGGCGGCTCGCAAGACGGCTATTTTGTTTCCACTGCCCTCAATACCATTTCGTACCATTTTAATCTAAATCAAAAAATTATCATTGATATTGTTCCAAATGAGAGAGGACTTCCTTTGCTTCCTATTTATTTGTCAAATCCCGGTATATATCCTGCAACAACTACAGCAGTAGATAGAGGTGAATTATTTATTCTAAATTCCATTGTAGAAAATCAAGGAATATTGGACTTTACCGGAAATTGGGCTATTGCTTTGGTTGATGACGATGACAATATTTTGGAAATTATTGGAACATATTACCATTATTATATGGGACAAGCTTTCAATATTTACGAACACTCCAAGCACCCTCTTTATATTTATTGTCAAGTTTCTTCAGACATTGCACCGGGCAATTATCACATCAGAACTGTAGCAAAAAGTGTTGGTGGCGAATGGACTATTGTTCGCTGTGAAAACGAAACAGGCTGTGTGGATATTTTGAATTTAACTGTAAATGAAACAATTATGCCCGACAACAGTTCATTGGTATTGTATAACGACAAAAAACCTGCTTTTGTTATTAACCCAAATCCCATACAACAAGGACAACCGGTTTCTGTTCAATTCGGACTCTTTAACCACGGACCGGGAAATTTTTTAGGAACTGTCTCTTTGGGCTTGTATTCCAATGGCGAATTGGTAGAACTCATTGACAGCAAAAGATTTGAGATATATTATGATGAATTTTTCCCTTCCGACAGTCTTTATTCGTGGTCATCTATACACCCGACCTTCAGTTCGTCTGAAATTCTATCGGAGCCGGGAATTTATCAACTCGCTCTGTATCAAAAAGCACCAACGGGAACATTAAAAATGGTAGATTCTTATCTTTCTTATTTCAATATTCCTTATGTCAATAATATAGATATTGAAGTGAAGTCCGGTATTATTACTGCCGTTGCCGAAAACGAAAAATCATCAATCTTGCTTTATCCCAATCCCGCTGAAGACATCGTTTATATTTCAGGCGAAAAAGTTTTATTTGTCGAAATAAAAGACCTTTCGGGCAGAATAATAAAACAAAGCAGCGAAACAGCAATTTCGGTAAAAGAATTACAAAGCGGAATTTATCTCTTTGTTATTCAAACAGAAAGCGGAATTGTTACAAAGAAAGTTGTAAAAAAATGATTTTTTTCAAAAAAACATTTGTATTTTTGTGCTATAAATTTTTTTTAAAAAAATGGGAAAAAAAGAAAACAAAATGAAAATCTGGCAGTATAGCGGAATTTTTCTTATTGCCACCGGAATACTCCACACGATTGCGGCAATTATTTTTGGTTGGGAAGCCTTTGTAGAAATTATTCGGAACGGATTATTGATAAACATAACATCGCGCGACTGCACACACGAACTTGCATTGTGGTTCTTCGTCTGCGGAATTTTTGTTATCCTCCTCGGACAAGTGATACATTTTTACATAAAAAAAGAACAAAAACCGGCACCTCTCTCTTTTGGATACACGTTGTTGGTTTTCACTATTTTCGGGTGCATTGTAGAACCGGGTTCAGGGTTTTGGCTTTTCATACCGCAAGCATTGATAATAATTTTTGCGAATAAAAAAATAAGAAATGTCTGACCCCGCTTGTGCGGATTATAAATTTTGATGATATGAGTGTTTTAGAAGAAGTTCCGTTTTACTATAGCCCCGATGCTTTGTGCAAAATGATAGATTTGTCTGAAGATGCCATTTACAAAGGGAAAATAATGACAACTGAGCAACTTAAAGCAAGACATCCAAGATTATGAAATTAATATGGTCTGTTCCTGCAACGATGCAGTTGGAAAATATTTATTTTACATCACAGCAGTATTTGATTGCAGACAAAATCCTCAAAAATTAATTTCAATGATATTATAACTCACGGAGGCCGTCCTAAAAGAAAATGATTACAAAGAAAAATTGTAAAAAAATAATTTTTTTTCAAAAAAACATTTGTATTTTTGTGCTATAAATTTTTGATGACAGATTAAAAAAATACAAAACATATTAGAAAACCTGTTTGCCAAGCGGCTCGAAAACGAAATTACGGAGTTCAAAAAAGCCGAAAACAATTTTGATTTTGATGATTTGGGCAAGTATTTTTCGGCATTGAGCAACGAAGCAAATCTGTTGAAATGCAATGAGGCGTGGCTTGTTTTTGGCGTTTTTGAAAATATAAAAACAAAGAAACTCGAAATTACAGGTACAAATTTCCGAAACGACAAAGCAAAACTGCAATCTTTGAAAAAAGAAATTGCCGATAAAATTACCAATCGCATTACTTTTCGAGAAATTTACGAAACCAATTATCAAGGCAAACGCATTCTTTTGTTTCAAATTCCGCCCGCTCCGCAAGGTATTCCTGTAGCATTCAACGGACATTACTACGGCAGAGACGGCGAAAGTTTGGTTGCCCTCAATATCGAAGAAATGGAACGCATACGCTTTCAGACAAACACTTATGATTGGACAAAAGAAATTATTCCCGATGCCGGAGTTGACGATTTAGACCACGATGCGATTGATAAAGCAAAAATTCAGTTTGTCAATCGTAATCCAAAGTATAGCAGCGAAATAGAAAATTGGGATACAGCAAAATTTCTTGACAAAGCAAAACTTACTTTAAACGGAAAAATCACTCGTGCCTGCTTTATCCTTCTCGGAAAAGACAACAAAGAGCATTATTTGGATTCAGCCGTAAAAATTCGTTGGAATTTAAAAACACTTGATAATCAGGATAAAGATTATGAAATTTTCTCCATTCCGTTTATCATAACAGTTGAAGAGGTTTTTGCAAAAATACGCAACCTGAAATATCGTTATTTGCCCGATGGCACACTGTTTCCGTTAGAATATTTGCGTTACGAACCGTTTGTGATTCGCGAGTCAATTAATAACTGCATTGCCCATCAGGATTACAGCAAAAAGGCACGGATAAATGTTGTTGAATTTGAAGATGAGCATTTGGTTTTCAGTAATTACGGTTCATTTTTGCCGAAATCGGTTGAAGATGTTGTGTTGAAAGACACGCCCGAAGAATTGTATCGTAATCCGTTTTTGGTGGAAGCGATGCGTAACCTTGATATGATAGAAACGCAAGGTGGCGGTTTGCGAAAAATTTTTAATTTCCAGCGAAACCGTTATTTTCCAATGCCCGAATTTGATTTTTCGGACGGAAAAATTAAATTTACAATAACAGGAAAGATTATCAATCAAAATTACGCCAATATTTTACATAAAAATCCGAATTTGAAATTTGACGAAGTTTTAATTCTTGATAAAATACAGAAAGACAAAGCACTTACAGACGAGGAATTATCTTTTTGCAAAGACAATAATTTTGTAATGAAACACAATGGAAAGATAGAATTATTTTTTGAAGAAGAAAATGAAAGTAACAACGAGTTCGGTATAAATGATGAAAAGTTCCTGATAAATGACGAAAAGTTCCTGATAAATGATGAAAAGTTCGGTTTAAATGATGAAAAGTTCAGGGTAAATGACGAAAAGTTCGGTTTAAATGATGAAAAGTTCGGTTTAAATGGCGAAAAGTTCAGGGTAAATGGCGAAAAGTTCGGTGTAAAGTTCAGTGTAAATCAAAAAAAGATACTTTCATTAATTGACAAAAATCCTACTATTACTGCAAATGAAATATCTGACAAACTTAACATAACAGAACGAGCAGTAGAAAAGAACTTGGCAAAACTAAAAGAACTGAACATAATTGACCGTACCGGTTCCAGAAAAACAGGCGAATGGAAAATATCAAAAGATTAATACACAAAAAAAATAAAAAATAATTTCAATAGTATTATAATCATAAAAAAAATAAAACAAAAAAATGTCAAAACCAACAGAAAACAAGCCCTCAGCCGACAAACTGAAAGCCCTGCAACTTGCAATGGAAAAAATTGAAAAAGACCACGGCAAAGGCACAATTATGAAACTCGGCGACACAAAAATAGAAGAAGTTGCCGTAATATCCACCGGCTCCGTTGGACTTAATGTCGCACTCGGCGTGGGCGGTTATCCGCGCGGTAGAGTGGTAGAAATTTACGGTCCCGAATCGTCGGGAAAAACCACGCTCGCCATTCACGCCATTGCCGAAGTGCAAAAGACCGGAGGCATCGCCGCCATTATTGATGCCGAGCACGCTTTCGACCGCTTTTATGCCGAAAAACTTGGGGTGAATATCGACGAATTGCTTATTTCGCAACCCGACAACGGCGAGCAGGCACTCGAAATTGCCGACCAACTTATCCGCTCTTCGGCTGTCGATTTGGTGGTGATTGACTCGGTTGCCGCACTTACGCCGAAAGCCGAAATCGAGGGCGATATGGGCGACTCAAAAATGGGTTTGCAAGCACGGTTGATGTCGCAGGCACTGCGCAAACTGACCGCCACCATCAGCAAGACAAATACAACCTGCATTTTTATCAATCAGTTGCGCGAAAAAATCGGCGTGATGTTCGGAAATCCCGAAACAACAACCGGCGGAAACGCACTGAAATTCTATGCTTCGGTACGTTTGGACATTCGCAAAGTGAGCGCGATAAAAGACGGCGAAGAGGTAAAAGGCAACCAAACCCGTGTAAAAGTGCAGAAAAACAAAGTTGCGCCGCCTTTCCGCAAGGCAGAATTTGATATTATGTTTGGCGAAGGTATTTCGCGAAGCGGCGAAATCATTGATTTGGGCGTAGAATACGGCATTGTGAAGAAAAGCGGTTCGTGGTTCAGTTACGGCGACACGAAACTTGCGCAAGGTCGCGAGGCAGCCAAAGACACCATACGCGACAATCCCGAACTTGCCACCGAATTGGAAGCAAAAATTGTTGAAGCGATTAAGAATAAGAAATAGTTGACAAGTTGACGAGTTGACAAGTTAACGAGTTATCGGTTTTCAAAACTTGTCAACTCGTCAACTTGTTAACTTGTCAACTCGTCAACTTATTAACTCGTCAACTAAAAAAAACTATGGACAAACAAGAATTAAAAGTAGTAGCGTTGCGCAACGGCACTGTGATAGACCACATACCGTCCGACAAACTGTTTAAAGTGGTGTCGATTTTGAAACTCGACAAGGTACAAAACCAACTCACCTTTGGCAACAACCTCGAAAGCGGAAAACTCGGCACAAAAGGCATCGTGAAGGTATCCGACCTTTATTTTGCTCAAAATGTGATTGACAAAATTGCCCTCGTTGCGCCCAACGCCAAACTGAACATTATCAAGGATTACAAAGTAACGGAAAAAAAATCGGTGCATCTTTCTGACGAAATCACCGATATTGTTTGTTGTGCCAACCCGAAATGTATTACGAACAATCAGCCCGTGCCGACAAAGTTTCACGTGGTTGAGAAAAATCCCATAACCTTGCGGTGTCATTATTGTGAGAAGGTTTTTCAGGAGAATGAGTTGAAGATAAAATAGATATCTAATGTTTTACACATTTTTTTAAGTTGTTGATTATCAAATTATTATATTTTTCGTTTTGTTTACCAAATATTTTCAAAATCGACAGGTTAATCAAAATTTAATTGACTTTAAAACTCCGGAAAAAACCCAAAAATTGCACAAAAATAAAAAAATGTGCAAAAAAATAATCAAAAAACTTGCACAAATCAAATAAAAGTGTGTAACTTTGCCGCCGTAAAATTTTAAAACTTTATTTACAATGAAAAAAGTATTTATTTCTATTGCAACAGTGGCATTTTCTGCCTCTGTTTTTGCCGGTGGTCTTTTGACCAACACCAATCAAAATGCTCACTTTTTGCGTAATCCCGCCCGTGGCGCTTCTACTGAAATTGACGCAGTTTATAGCAACCCCGCCGGTTTGTCGTTTATGGAAAACGACGGATTAACGCTATCTTTGAACAATCAAAGTGCGTTTCAAACCCGCACAATCACTTCAACTTTTGCACCTTTTGCCATGAATGGCGGTAATGCTACAAAAGAATACGAAGGCAAAGCCAATGCGCCTTTTATTCCGAGTTTGCAGGCGGCTTACAAAACAGACGACTGGGTATTTTCAGGTAGTTTTGCCATTGTTGGCGGCGGCGGAACGCTGAATTTTGACAAAGGTTTGCCTTCATTTGAGGCAATGGTAGTATCGCAAGTAGCAGCACCTTTAGCACAATTATCGCAAGCGTCAAACATTCCTGCCGGATATGCGCTTGATATGAGTTTGGAAGGTTCATCAATTACTTATGGTGCTCAATTAGGCATTACTTATAAAATAAATGATATGTTTTCTGCCTTTGTTGGCGGACGTGTGAGCATTGTCAGAAATGGTTATAATGGATATTTGCGCAATGTTCAAATAGAAAATGTCGATGCAATGAAAACTTATTTTACCACTGCAGCAGGCAATGCGAAAGCTGTAGCCTCCACTTTGCAACCGGCAATTTTAGCAGGTTATGGCAATGCAACATTAAATCAATTGGTGGGCGCCGGATTTGCAACACAAGATCAATTAGCCCAAATGGCAGCCGGTTTGGGAAAAACGCCGGAAGAACTTGGCGCATTAACCGTAACGCAAACACAAACTGCATTTAATACCGCAGCAGCACAAGCAGAGGGTGCAGCAGCCGGTGTTACACAATTAGCAGCCGGGGCGGCAGCCACCGATATGAAACTCGACACCAAACAATCGGGCTGGGGCGTTGCACCAATTTTTGGTCTTGATTTCAACTACGAAAAATTAAATATTGGTGTAAAATATGATTTTAATACCAATGTCAGACTCACAAACAAAACAGCGCAAGACGTAGGAAATATGTTCCCCGACGGCGCAGAAAGTTATTACGACATTCCCGCATTGCTTTCTGTGGGCGCTTCTTACAAATTCTGTGAAGATAAATTAACTGCAAGCGCCGGTTATCATTTGTTTTTCGACAAAGATGCAGATATGGCAAACGAAAGAAATAAAGCCCTTGATGGCAATTCTTACGAAGTATTGGCAGGTTTGGAATACAAAATAAATGACAAATTCTTAGTAAGCGCAGGCGGACAACTTTCGCGCTACGGACTGACAGACAAAGCGCAATCGGATATGAATTTCAACTGTAACTCGTACTCCGTAGGACTTGGCGGCGCATACAACATCACCAAAAAATTAACGCTTAATTTGTCATATTTGTTTACAAAATATGAAGATTATACCAAAAATAATCCTTACGGGGTTGGCACCAACAGCAAAGAAAATTATACTCGCACCAACAACGCTTTCGGCATTGGACTCGACTATAATTTCTGATAGATTTGATAATAATTTATGTAAAAAGAAGGGTTGTCATTTTTTTTGGCAACCCTTTCTTGATTTTATTTCTATTCGCGAAAATCCGCTTCGCTCACTGACCCGCCCGCAATGACAACTTTAATCTTTCAATAAAATCTTTTGCCTCATCAAGGCTTAAAGAGAGTGGCGGCAACAAACGAAT
>JGI24696J40584_12961332_pt1 | contig 13738 bp, 9 predicted proteins | sample TergutCo191P4_FD_40584 | JGI IMG/M metagenome (IMG submission 40584)
TCGCTGTTGCAGGCAGCGAAAAGCTCCGTGCCTAGGCCTAGTTTGCGGAAGGCCTTGCTTACGGCGACTGCATCAAAAAGTCCGATCTTTTCTTTGGAAAGGAGTTTGTCCTTTCCCGGAGAATCGGGAAGATGAAGCATCTTGTCCACCTTATCCCGGCCGAATACCTGGCATATCGCAAAACCGGCGAATTGTCTGTTGTATGTTATTACTTTGCAGAATGCAGAAGGCGTGTTTATTGTTTCCAAGAAATCTTTCTCTGCGAGATAGTCCTCTCCGAGCTCTTCCTTGGAGACATCAATTGCGATTGGGATCTCATTCACTGCAATGTTTCTGGTCAGGATTAACCTTCGGTCTCTCATAATATGCACTTTCTAGATGCTGAAAGGCGTTAGGATACGTTAATCTATGCATTTAAGACAAGTTTATGCCAAAGAAGAAAACAGCAGTGTCTGGCGTAAAGGTTTCATATTGATAGGAAGTTTATCTGACGGTGCAATATTGTCCCGATCAGAACAGGAAGAGAGATTCAGACAGTTTTTGGAGAACCAACCCGGGCAAGGAGGAGGTGAATTTAGGGCAACTACAGCTTACATAGGGGCTATCAAGAATGTGCCAAAGCGACTCAATGATCCCCGTCTTAAAGAAATGTGTATTTTTGATATCAAGGATAAAGAAACATTTGACAGTGCATACAGTGCAATCGTCAAATCTTCGGATTTCAAAGAAATCGACAGGAAATACGGTCACGGTGCCTTTCATGCGGGACTTATGAAATATAAGTTGTTTTTGGAGAAAGAAACATCAACTGATGAAATAAGAAAAAAGACAGATCCGCCGTCTCAAGATGACACGGAGTTGAAAAAAATCACTTCTTTTCTTGATTTGCTGGAATCAAAACATCTGAGATATTCTGCAGAAACAATTGAAAATTTTTTACTCTCTCTTAAAGTAAAGCCATTTGTGATACTCACTGGCCCATCGGGCACAGGTAAAACAAAATTAGCTCAATTTTACGGCGAGCACATCTCTGGATATGAAAGACAGTCAGTGTCGTTCAAAGTGACCATAGGTGAGTCCGCAACCAGCGGAGGGTGGACTTTGTCAGCAGACCACTTTAAAGACCATTTTCCAGAGTTATCGAAAAGAGAGATTTATGATATTATAGTGGATGGAATCAATGGCAGAGGCAGGTTGGAGCCAACTCCACGATTATTTTATGCCGAAAGCAATGAAATAAAAAATCACCTTGAGAAGCTAAGTCATGGGAATAAGGGGGACAAGATAGATCTAAAGATATTTTTTAACGGTAAAAGTCAGCAAAAACATTCAAAAATCATTGCGGTAGGAGCCAACTGGACAGACGGCAGATATCTTTTGGGGTACGACAACATAATAGCTCAGCCAGAAAAATATGTCACCACAGATGCTCTGGATCTTATAATATCTGCTAATGAAGACAGAACGACACCCAGAATGTTGATTCTTGATGAGATGAATTTATCCCATGTGGAACGTTATTTTTCAAATTTTCTGTCTGCCATGGAAAGCGGGAAAGAGATCAGGCTGCATTCACGCGATAATGAAGAGATAGTCCCTCAGACTGTATCTCTTACTCCGAACATTTTAGTTGTTGGAACTGTCAACATGGATGAGACAACTTATACGTTCTCTCCAAAAGTTTTGGATCGTGCCAATGTGATAGAATTCTCATCATTATCGGTGAAAGAATATCTTGTCTCAGGTAATAGAGACATACCAAAGGGAAATGCTGAATATCTCTCTGATGTCATGCGCGGATCATCTGTGCGCGAGAAGGGGGCAAAAGAGATCCTTGAAGAGCTTAGACACAGTGGGATGAACACAGACGCATTTATCAGAGACCTCAATGAAATCCAACATCAACTGTCTGAGATTAGTCAGTCATTCAGCTATAGAACTATTGATGAGATACTCAGGTTCATGCTAGTTGCATGGGAATACGAACGGAAAAAAGAATTTTTGAACTGGGAAAGATATTTTGATGCGCAGATCATGCAGAAAATACTGCCTAAAATACATGGAACCAAGAGCATCGAATCCACGCTTGGAAGATTGTATGATATATGTAACGGAAAGTACAAAAAGTCTGCTGTTAAGATAGATTATATGATTAATCTGTTGAGGACTCAGAGATATGTTTCCTTCGTGTGCTGAAATTGAGAATGGACAGCTTCTGTCAATAAAGATGAGCAGTAAGGGCTTGCCTGTCGCCATTGTTCGGATTGCAGCCGGAACCAATTTGCCAGAATGTAATATGCTTGATTTCCCTCTCATTCCTGATTTTATCGACATCGAGGAGTCGAAAAATTTGCAATTTGTTTATGAGGAGGATAAAATAGATGACGAAACACCAATTCAAATATATGTTGGTACGGAGTCTGATCTTCCAGCCATTTTGTTGTTGGAAAATGTAGAATATGAAGTTGAAATAGACTTGTTCGACGAGCCAGCTGAGGTTTTTCCCTACCTGATGAAAAATTCAGACTGTCTGAAATGCAAAAAGTTTCTTCTTGGCGATACGAGAAATAAAAAGAAATATGCTTTAGAGTTCGAAAATTATGTCGGTACTGGCTTCTTTGATGTTGAGACAAAAAACCACGACACGGTAAGGATTCCTTTTGAGGTACGGTCTAAAAAAATAGGCTACAGGAAGGACTATGCCAGAATGTTGGCGGACATTGCAGAATACTCGGCACTTTTATTGCTAAATTCAAAGACTCCTTTGTATACCTCATTCAATATATCAGACAGTCCAGTGGAAATACAGTATGAAACTTTTCTAATTTTAGAGTATCTATTCAGAGAAGATTGGTTTCCGGAGCTATACGAATACTTAAGGGGAAACATAAAGACTGAGATGAAAATTAAGCAAGAGGACGAAATGTCTGCCATGGCTGTGGTCACAGATCAATTGGATCTAATAGAAATGACTGCTGTAAGCAATCTGTCTCGTTGCGATGGGGGAGTGATAGGAAATAGGTATGCCCCAATAAATGTAAAACTCAATACTCTAACAGATACAATAGACACTCCTGAAAATCGCACAATCAAAGATCTGTTGCTAACCATTGGCAGAATTATTGAACAGTTGGAAGTTAGCCCTCTTGCAGAGGATGGAACATATACAGCATACAAACTAAAACAGATTAAGTCGCGAATGAGCGAATATTTAGCAGATGACTGGATGGATGATGTTGGAGATCTGACAAGCATACCATATAACTCATCAACACTTCAAAAGAGATACGGGTATGCTGAATTGTTTGAGATGTATCTTGTTCTGTATTCCGGAATTCAACTGAATGATTCCAAAGATCTGCTGGAGGGACATAATAAACGCATGTCAACGCTGTATGAATATTGGGCGTATCTACGACTGTTTGATTGTCTCCGATCCATGTCGCTGAACGCTCCACAAATCAGGCCAGAAAAAGAAGGAACAGGCTACTCAATAATAAGAGACAGTTGCTCCGAACCCTTTATCATTCCAGTTATAGATGCAGATGCAGAGATTGAAGTAAAATTGTTTTATAATCGCGGGTTTCTGTCAGAGTCAACAGAAAATCTTGAAATGATATTTAGGCCAGACTACACACTTATTGTTTGCCCCAAAACGCTTTTGGATAAATCAAGATTCATTATCCATTTCGACGCTAAATATAAGTCAAGGGTTTTGGACATAGACTCAGACGAAAGAAAAAAAGCGCACCGCAGAGTTTACAAAAGCGAAGATGTGCATAAAATGCATACTTATCAAAATGCCATCAACGGAAGCTGGGGGTCATATGTCCTGTATCCTGGAGATGTAGACAAGGTGTTTTTTGAAAAGTATGACTTCAGCGAAAAACTGCCAGGAATCCCCTCCGTAGGTGTAGTTTCACTCATGCCTGGCTACAGTAGTCAGAATCTTAAAAACCATCTTGAGAACCTTTTTAAGTCAATCGCAAAAATTGCCAGCACAGTGAAGGAAGGGGATTGGTTCATAGAGTTGAACATTTTTTCCGAAAGATAACATTTTGTTTTCCACGACATTCTGAATTAATGTCACGGTTCCTTGGAACATAACTTTCACACATCATCTGTATTTAAGAGCTTCTTCGATTTTATCCGCGCACCCCTTTGTATTTTGGCATATTTCTTTGCCCCAGAATCTTATTACTATGAAACCAAGTTCAGTCAATAATTCATCTACTTCTCGATCACGTACCATATTGCGTTCAATTTTTGGTAACCAAAATTCTCTGTTACTCTTTATGTTTTCTTTCATGTTTTCCCAGTCATATCCGTGCCAAAATTCAGAATCGCAAAAAACAACCACTTTTTTTGCCATGAAGGCTATGTCAGGATGGCCAGGGATATCTTTGCTGTTTTTCCGGTATCTCAATCCTCTTTTCCACAGCTCTCTCCTTAAGGCAATCTCTATCGATGTGTTCTTAGATCGTATCGCCTGCATATTCTTTCGGCGCTGTTCAGGAGTATGTTTGTCCACTGAACTAATATGTAATGTCCAGAGTTTCAATTTTTTCATATATTTATTTGTACTAACACTCTGTTTTCTGTTTGTATGGAAGCGTTAGAAACTGAAAAAATGGCAAGAAAGATCATCAAGTCTCGGAGAGACCAGGGAGAGGGTTGGGGGAAAATCCGACTTACTAATATGATGATATTCAAAGAACTTACGGGACATAACATCACTGAAGGAAGATGGGTAGAGATTGTCAACGATGAGGAGACGCTAGAGGAAGAAAGCAAGCGATATTGTATAATAACAGAAAGAAAAACGTGCGCTGAACCAAATATCAGGATGCCCAATGCAAGAATTCATGACGACAGAGAAGATTCAGCATGGATGGCTTATGCAGATACATTGAGAGACGAAAAACACTTCAAGCCTGAGGCAATAGCCAACATAAAAGAGGCCGCTTTTTCGATATTGAGAAGACTTGATAATAATACAAAAGGAAACGTTGTCAAGGGGCTTGTTTTCGGAAGCGTACAGTCAGGCAAGACGGCCAATATGGCAGCACTTATGGCAATGGCGGCGGATGAAGGATTTAATGTGTTTATTGTTTTATCAGGAATGATTGACAACCTGAGACAACAGACGATGGAGAGATTAGTCAATGATCTATCGGGGCAATCTGTTGTATGGCACCCTTTTGTTCCTGGCAGTAAGCTGCACACAGATCCGCAAATGTTTATACATAAACGGGTGAAATATCTGACAGTTTGCCTGAAGCATCCCAAAAATTTAAAAAAATTGTTGAAAAATCTAAACGAAGTCCCACTTAAATACTCACAAATGAAGATACTCATAATAGATGACGAAGCAGATCAGGCCAGTATTGGAACTCACGATATAAAAGAAAGTGATAGAAAGGGAATTAACTCCCTCATAGTCAATATGGTAAATGAAAGGGATGGCAAAGGAGCGAAAATAGCGGGCCACTATGGAGCCATGAATTATGTATCGTATACCGCAACACCTTATGCAAATCTGCTTAATGAGGCCTCCAGAGAATCATTGTATCCTGGGAATTTTATTTTGGCTCTCACACCGTCAAAAGAATATTTCGGACCACAGCAGATATTTGGAACAAGAACGTACAAAACAGATGTAGAGTATCCTGGCCTTCAGATTGTTAATACAAGCAAAGACATAGATAAAAAGATAAGGTTGCTGGAGAAAGGAGAAACAAAAGAAATGCCAGAGGAGCTGTTTGACTGCCTCTGCTGGTTTATATGTTCTGTTTCCGCGCTAAGACTTAGAAATTATGATAAGCCGATTTCCATGCTTGTCAACACAAGTGGGAGTCAGGACTCTCATGCGAATGTCGGAAAGTTTCTTGCGGATTTTATTGAAGGCAATAGAAGTCAAATCATTGAACGGTGCAGGCCTGTATACGAGAAGCAAAAAAACCAACTCACAAAAAGTGATCTAAGGGAACGATATCCCGACTATTCAGGATCATTTGAAAAAATCTATGACTATCCAGAATTTGATGAAATACTGCCTGGGATAAAATATCTGCTGGATAGAAAGTGCGAACACATAGCATGGGAAGACAACTCCCCGGTATACTATCATGGGATTCACATATGCATCGAGGATTCTTCAAAAAACACATGTGTTGATTCGGAAACCCCAGTGAATCCCAGACTCATCTACCCGAGTGATAAGGACTCCATGCCTGATCCCGCCCCAGCATTTCTTGCAGTGGGAGGGAATACACTTTCCAGAGGACTTACGATTCAGGGACTCGTCAGTACGTGTTTTTTGAGGCCAATACAGCAGGCAGACACACTGATGCAGATGGGAAGATGGTTTGGGTATAGGCCTAAATATGAACTGTTTCCAAGAATCTGGATGTCCGAAGGATCAAAAAAAGACTTTGAGTTCCTTGCAGAGCTGGATGTTGAAATATCTGAAGAAATAGAATCATGCAAAAGAAATGGTGTTGGCCCCCGGGACTGCGGGATAAGACTGCTCGCTGTGCCAGGCGCAAACATACTGAGGCGGCTCACAAGTAACAGTAAACAGCAATCAAAAATTCAGGCTCAAATTGATTATGCGGACAGATATAAAGAATTCTGCAAATTTGAGAACGATGAGGCGAAGCTGTATAAGAACATGGAAATCACAAAAAATTTCCTCTCTGAGCTTGAAACAATAACAGGTTGTCCCGCAGAGTATGATGAAGAATGGAATGTGTATCGTTGGAAAAATGTGTCTTTCCACACAATATATGAAAAATTCCTTAAAGATTTCACTGAAGGTATAGATAATCATAGGGAAATAGAATTGTTTAAAGATTGGGTGCTAAACACAAATAAGAAAACGCTAGATGATTGGCGTGTCCTCCTTGTGGGATCTAGAAGTGAAAATGAGTTTGTTGTGAATAAGAAAATCAAAATAGGTAAAACTGAGAGGTCAAAAGAAAAATTGGATAATGATCCCGATAATTCCCTGATCTCGATAAAAACACTAAGAGATAGAGCAGATCTCAATAAGATGGTTTTTCCAAACGAACTCCCAGTACATTGGCTTGAAAGAATAAAGAGTGGGGAAAAACTGAAAAAAGATGAAAGGCAAGAAATGCTCAGAGATGTAGGACTAGAGAAAACTCCACTTATGGTAATATACTGTATTGATAAAAATTCTCGGCCGCATGGGAAAACCGAAAACGTTCCTCTGAATGCTAAAGAAGATGTTATTGCATTCTTAGTGGATATTCCCGATGTAAGGTTAGACGGAGTAAACGAAACAATGGTAAAAATTGACTTGGGGGGCATATCCGATGATGAAGATGTTTCATGAAATCGTACAGCCTTCAAAGGTGTCACTGCCAGGAAACAGTATCAAAAAATCACTACAGTATGGCGAGGCTCCTCCAATAGACATAATGGTGAGAGAAGTTATTCAGAATTCCAGGGATGCCATCAGAGACGACAAAGACACTTTGCTGATGGAGTTTAACACAGGAATTTTTAAATCATCAAAACTATCAGGGTATCTTAGCGGTGTGACTGAAGCCCTAGAGAGCAAATATGGTAATTCTGAACAAAATTATATTGAATTCCGGGACAGGAACACTTATGGTTTGGACGGAATGCTGGAAACAAAAGAGCGCAAAGAATATGGCAGGCTAAGAAAACTGGTTTATTCATTTGGAGAGAAGCAACGGGAGGAGGGGAAAGGCGGATCCTGGGGATATGGAAAAACCGTATTTTTTAATCTGGGGATCGGATTGGTTATATATTATTCAAAAACCAGGACGGAGACGGGACAGGCGCAAGAAAGGCTGGCCTGTATTCTTGTGGAAGATACAGACTATGAAGATCATATGGTCTGCCCAAATGCCCAACTGGGTGTTTCTTTCTGGGGAGAGGAATCCACTGCCTATCCGGGCGAATCGATTCCGATAACAGATCCAAAAAGTATCCGTGACTTTTTGGACATTTTTGGTGTGTTGCCCTTCAGGGAAGAAGAGATGGGGACAGCCATAATTGTTCCGTTTGTCGATCTGGACGATTTGCACCGGAAATCAGTTCAAAGCAGCTTTGAAGACGTATCGGAGTGCCCAAAAATCATTTCTGATTTCAATAAATATCTGAAAATATCAATTCAACGATGGTATTTTCCCATACTCGACAATGAGGGCTTTGAAGGGACGAAACTTAAACTAACCATCAACGGTAGCCCACTTTATAAAAATGACATGCTATTCACATTTAAACAACTGCAGAGATTATACAACTCTCTGGAAAGCGGAGATAATGATGACTTCAGGACGGACGAAGTAAGGCTGAAAGATCTAGACGATATTTCCTTTGAAACTGTAGGTAGAGACGGCATTGGAAAATATGGATGGTTTGAAACAACTGATAATAATCTGCAGATTCCCGGGGACGCTGATCTTTATACAATATTGGGGATCAAAAAAGACCAAGATTCCTATCCACCCATTGTATTTTACAGCCGTAAAACAGGAATGATAACTGAATATGCTGTCAAAGGAAGGTGGGTCTATGGAATCCCCAAACAAACAATTGGAAACTACATCATTGTTGGGTTTAAGCTCTCACCTACAGCATCAATAGTGCGAAAAAATGGAACCCATTTGATCGATGTCGATGAGTACGTCAGAAAGGGAGAAAAATCATCACATTTGGAGTGGCTGGATTCAAATCTTCAGGAAATAAATCCTGAATTTCCCTCAGTTTTTCCATGCATAGTGGAGAAGCTGACCAGAAACGTATCGCATGGTGTTTCGAAATGGTTTGTATCAGATGACATGAAAAGAACGGGGAGAAAGACAGCACTGGGACTTGAACTGGGCCGCAAAGTTTTGTTCCCCTCGGGGTATGGGAACAAATCTTTGGGGATAAGTACTCCCAGTGGGGGGGAAGGGGGAGAAAACAGCTCTGCAAAGAAATTTGTCAAACAGATCATGATGCCGAGCATCACTCTTGATAAAGAAACATTAAAACGCAGTGGTAAAAGCATCTCTTTTGAATCAGACATCATCTTGACAGAAGAAATAAACTGTACATGCTTGGAGTTAAAGCCAATAATTGAAGAGATTGGTTCTATTGAAGAATGGGAAGAAAAATGCGGGATTCGGTTCCCAGGATCTTTGATTTCTTTTGAGATAATCTCATCTAAAATAAATAGCTCATTGAAAACACTCACAATAGACAAACACAACAACCATTTGAATGTAAGGGACATTGAGTTTGAGATTCTTGTTACACGAAAATATATGACTCCTTACGGACTGAAAATGACAAAGAAATCAGGGACTGAAGAGATCAGAGTGAAGATCACGTATGAACGCGGCAAATCAACGTTCGATCTTAATTTCGAACTTTCAGAGGTGAAAAACAATGGCTAATCATCTCAGTATTAGCCTATTTCCTTCGATTTCAGAGTCTGATTTAAATAAATATGGAATTACGGTTCCCCAATTCAGAGCGGCGTATCTGGACGTAAATGGAGACATGAAAGCACTCAAACTCGCTGAAGAAGGAGATAGATACTATACAATAGTGGATGAAAGCAACGAATGGGATATTGAGAAATACGGGATTCAGCTAACAGTCACACATGAGATCATGTCTCCTGCAAAACTATTTGGTCATGCTGGTGTTGCGGACACGGATGCGGTCATCGGAATTGCAGTTATGGTAATTTCAAAAGATTCTGAAAGAAGAACTGTGAAGAGGGCCAACCCAGAATATGATTTGACACAGGCATCAAATAGTATACGGATTGATGTAATAATTGACCTCAAACCTGGACATTATACAGGGATTGCACATGTAAGATCAATATTGTATGTAAAGAAAGCATCACGGGAAGAGACAGGGTTTGCAGACAGAGCAGGATTTATCCTCGGAGATGTTAACCGCGCCATTGTTATCCTAAAAGGAGATGGTTCAGAGTTTCCGATAACTATTGTTGAATCAGAGGACCATTATCTATGGAAACTCAAAACATTTTATGAGGACCCGAAAACAGATTCGTTTAGAAATAACGTTGAGATCGCCATTAACCGAAAACATCCGCTGTACTCATCTCTTGTACTGGAGGGAGGGAAAAAGAATAATGTTGCAATTTTAGAAATAATGAGCCACGCTACGCAAATTCTCATAGAAAAAGTTATTAGTGAAGTTGGAGCCAGTGAAATCATCACAGGAAGAAATATTGAGATTGAAAGTGTTGCGATGGCAGTTTATAACATGATATCTACATTTGCGAAGTCATACGAAAATCCCGCGGATCTATCTGCTGAAATACATAACCAGATTATGGAGGGGGAACAATGAATATGGGTTGGCGTTCAATGTCGAAAAGAGAAGCAGAAGTCATATCCTCTCAATGGAAAAGTATGCCGCAAGACATAGGTGATAAGTATCTAATTGAATACGTTCCCAGTAAAAAACTGCCCCCCGAATATAGAGAAATGCGCAATAGATTAAAGTCTATGTATGACAACTCTTTCCTTGCATCTCACAATAAAATAGACTACTTTTTTGATTTGAACTTTGGTATGCAGTTGTATACATATCTTAGTATTGAACTTGAAATGACGCCTGTTGAGGCAGCACAGGACCAGTATTGGATATATATTCAGATGGAAGTTGTTCCTGACATAATCTATCGCAGGTATCCTCCTAAGCCTGAAAATCCACTTATCAATGACAAAAGGTTCTGGAAGAATTCCTGGCGCCTATATCTAAAGACTCTTTGGTGGTATATTTATTTATCATGGTCTGGGTCGGAAGAGAAAACACTGAAAGTATTATCGCACAGTGAAGACATATCGCAATTAGTAGAAAGATCTGGCAGAGGGGGATTCAGAGTCGATACGACCCGTGCGATAATGTTGGCGCTTAGCAGAGTAGAGGAGATACATCACGACTCCAGGCTACTCGGCAGAGTCCTGAAACTGCACAGCTCATATTGTGCGATGATGGAGCCGGAGCTAATGGACTGTTCTCTGGAAGAGTATGCAGAAAAACTTTTTGCAGATCTCGGGGTGCCGTTGAATGAGTGATTACAAAGCGGAATTGGAAAAGACATTCCTGTCTGAATCTCTTAAGGGAATAAGAAATATCAAAACTAATTCGGGCAAAATTGTATATCTCTTCAATGATGGGAGCGATTATGGGATACTGATACCGATAACAGGAAATGATTATGTTAACCGTTTCAATAAAATAATTGTCGAATCGGTATTGCTCAATCATGAAACAGATGGCGATATTCGTGGCATCTGGGCACATACTTCGGATGATAGCATAATCGAAGTGATGGTGCGCATATGCGAAGATCTTATCTATCTATATGATGGTCCATCTTTTGAAGGGGACGCAAGTATAGATGAATGGTGCAACAGCTGGAAAAATGCTCTTGGCAACACATACACAAAAATGACTGTTTATGACGTCTTGGGCGAGCTAGCAATACTTAAATTTATGATAAAAAATGGATCAGAGCCTATATGGACGGGACCAGACGGCGGCAGACACGATATCAGGTGTGCAGACAGAGATTGTGAGGTGAAGTCATCTATTCAGCTCACGAAAGCACCTGTTGTAACGGTTTCCAACAGTATGCAGCTTATTAAAACTCCTGGTGCTCTGCCTGTATTTTTGTATTATTGCAGATTTGAAGAGACTCCAAATGGGCAGTTATCCATAAACTCTGTGGCGAGGGACATAAAGGCCAGAGGTTATAGCCACGACAATCTCGAAAGAGGCTTAAAAACGGCATGTATATTCACCAGTGAAGAGAGAAACAGGAAATATAATCTGACAGACATTTATGTATATCGGGTCGACGACAGCTTCCCCATAATCCGTGCTGACAGTTTCGTTGAAGGGCATTTTCCGCCGCATATAGTTAATATGACATATAGTATCGACCTCACAGGCATAAGCTCCATAGAGACAATATCGCCTGAACAAATATATCACCCCTGAGCGGTTGCTGAGTACCTTGACATATGGAGATTTCACTTTTTTCGATCTTTTTGCAGGGGTTGGCGGAACCAGAATTGCATTTGAGAGATGCGGCGGAACTTGTATTTTTTCTTCTGAAAAGGATCCAGTTGCCAGAAAGGTTTACAAAAAAAATTTTGGTACGACTCCTCAGAAAGATATCACAAAGATCAATCTAAAAAATAAAAGAATAAGTAACCCCGATATTCTTGTGGCAGGATTTCCCTGCCAGGCTTTTTCAATTGCAGGGAAAAAGCTAGGGTTTGATGATTCGCGCGGAACGTTGTTCTACAACATATCAAACATCATAAAAGAAAAGAAGCCGCATGCATTTTTTCTTGAGAATGTGAGAGGTCTTGTCCACCACAAATCGGGAGAGACGATGAAAGAGATACTAAGAATTCTTCGAGAAGATCTTGAATACTATGTTCCAGACCCTAAAGTGGTCAATGCTCTTGACTATGACGTTCCACAAAATCGCGACAGAGTGTTCATCATAGGTTTCAGCAAAGAATCTGGAATCAAAGAATTTTCATATCCCAGTCCAAAATCATACGCTGCAGGAGAACAACCTATCCTCGCCGATATTCTTTCTACTTCTCCTGTACCAAATAAATACTATCTGTCAGAAGGATATATGAGTTGTCTTAAAAAGCACAAGGTGGCACAAAAAAGAGAAGGAAGGGGATATGGGTATCAGGTGAAGTCTCCCTTTGATTGGTCAAATGCACTTACAGTGGGGAGCATGGGCAGAGAGAGAAATCTTATTTTTGATCCGCGCATATATGATCGGACACCCACAACAAAAATAAAGAGTCCGATAAACAACGAAAATCTGCGCAGACTGACTCCGCGAGAATTTGCTAGACTTCAGGGGTTTTCCGATAAATATAAAATAGATGTCTCAGACGTACATGCGTACAGGCTTTTTGGGAATTCTGTAGCGATCCCTGCAGTTGAGGCTGTTGCAAAAAACATTGTTAAAGCACTCATCGATGCGAAAAAGATAGAAGCTAAGTCATCTGCAAAGGTGCCTGACATATATGTCCGACCCGAATACCGTGAGTATGAGGCAGTAAAACTTATTAAGAACAAACTGAACGAGAGTGGATCTCGTCCACGAACTCATGAGGATATTCCAGGCAACCCCGCTATCGCATACAAAGGCAAAAAAGTTGCGATATTCATTCGTGATGAGTTTTATCACGGATGTGAATGGGAGACTCAGAAAAATTATATTCAAAACAATAAAGAATATTGGATTGATCTTATCGGGCAAACAATTAAAGAGGATAATGAAGCAGAAAATGCTCTTAAGAATGATGGGTGGCAGATCATTAAATACTGGTCAGGAACCGTGTTCAACGACACAAAAAAGTGTGTGGATGAGGTCCAAAAGACATTATCGCAGTAATTGTATGGCGCCGAGGAGGAGATTTGAACTCCCGAGGCGGAACGCCAGCGGTTTTCGAGACCGCCACCTTACCGGACTAGATTACCTCGGCTTGTTCAAGCAAACAAATCATTCTATTTAAAACATCATTCTGAATATACTGTGTTGGATAACTCATTGACCTCTGTATCTCTTGTTCGAATTGTGAATCCCGATCTTGCATGACATCTCCCCCACCACCCTGGTAAGTTTCTTTGCCCTGACGGATCCCCCCCCCCAGCGTCCTCTTGAAACCTG